>Ga0302278_10000805_pt1 | contig 39554 bp, 35 predicted proteins | sample III_Bog_N3_2_FD_194543 | JGI IMG/M metagenome (GOLD analysis project Ga0302278, IMG submission 194543) | Peat permafrost microbial communities from Stordalen Mire near Abisko, Sweden - III_Bog_N3_2 | ecosystem: Environmental > Terrestrial > Soil > Wetlands > Peat | place: Sweden: Abisko...
CGTCGATGGCGTTGCTTCCCGATGGCGTTGCTTCCCTAAAAACATCATGCGCGCATGGGGCTTAATTCTACGCAAGGAAAAGGGCGATCGTCTGCTTTGCTTTCCGAGCGCAGGCAAGCACCAATCCTTCACTGCTGGGTCATGCCCGGGTTGACAGGCGGCTTGACGGATTGCGGCATGGCGGTTACCGGCTTGACGGAGAGGCTGGAGAGCGCCGCAAGCACCGCGGTGGAGTGGGTGGAGGGGTCCACCGAGGTCCAGACCTGCGCGATGTTGCCGGCCGGATCGATGAGGAAGGTATTGCGCTTGGCGATTTTGAGGACGCCCATGTTGCTGAGCGAGCCGTAGGCCTCGGCCACGGTGTGTTCGGTATCGGCAAGCAGGCGGAAGGTAAGTCCTTCCTTGGTGCAGAAACTCTGGTGGCTCGCGGCGGAGTCTTCACTGACGCCGAGGATCACCGCATTCTTGGCCTCGTACTGGCTGAGGTCGCGCTGGAAGTTGTGGGCCTCGATGGTGCAGCCGGGGGTTGCATCCTTGGGGTAGAAGTAGAGGACGACCCACTTGCCATGGTAGCTGGCCAGCGAGATTTGCGAGCCATCCTGCGAGGGGAGGGTAAAGGTGGGTGCGGGTTGGCCGGCAACCGGCATTGTGGTATCGGCGGCTCGAACGGTGACAAGCGAAGCCACGATCACGACGACCGCGGCAAGGATCAACATTACTGTCGTTCTCACTAGGAACCTCCTGAAAACAGGGAATAGGGAGTAGGGAACAGGGAACAGCAAGCCGAGGGAAGTGCTTCTCACCTTTAGTATCAGCGCGGAGTGGCCACGATGGCAATGCCCGAATGGGCGGCGCGGTCGAGCAGGGCGGCGCGGTCGAAGAGCAGGGTGCGGCCGGCCTCGACCGAGAGGCAACTGGCGCCAGCGCGGATCATGGCCTCGACCGTGGCGATGCCGACGACGGGCACATCAAAGCGCATGTCCTGGTTGGGCTTGGCGACCTTGACGACGGTGAGGCGGCGCTCCAGGGTAGAGGCGGCGGCATCGGGGGCGTCGACCAGAGAACCCATCAGCAGGCCGGCGCGCTCAATGGCCGCATCGGTGCCTTCCATGGCTTCAACGGCCACGCAGGCCTGGGCGGCGACGACGACTGTTTGGCCAATGTCAAAGGCGGATACGGCGCGGGCCACGCCCAGGCCGTACTGGATGTTTTTGCGCTCCTCGTCGTCGGGGGCGCGCTCGGTCAAGACGCCTTCCTGGGCCAGCAGAGGCTCAAGGAAGGTGGTGGAGCTGATGAGTTCAATGCCCTCGTCGCCCAGCACCTTGGCCACCGCGCCCAAGAGCATGTCGGTGGAGCGGGTACGCAGGTTGAGCAGCAGCTTGGCCAGGCGCCAGTCGGGGCGGATGGAGGAGAAGATCTGCTTGTGCTTGACCTGGCCGGCCATGACGGCCTTCTGGACGCCCTGCTTGCGGAAGTAGTCGATGAGGCGGGAGAGCTCGCCCAGGGAGAGCCATTGGACGGTGATGCCGGGGTCGGCCTGGGCGCGGAGGTCGATTTCGGCATCGGTTTCTTCGCGGATGGCGGCGACCACCACGGGCAAGCCCTGGGCGCGGGCCGCATCGAGCAGGAGAAACGGAAAGCGGCCGTTGCCGGCGATGAGGCCGAGGTTCATGGCTACTTGATGACCCCGCGCTGGCTGCGCTCGATGAAGGCGGCAAGGATGGCGGCGTCTTCGCCTTCCATCTGCTTGATCTTTTCGAGGGCCTGGGTGGTGTTCAGTTTGGAGGCGAGAAGCAGGCGGAAGGCCTTGTGCAGGCGCTCAAGCCGTTCCGGGGAGAAGCCGCGCCTCGTCAATCCGACCTTGTTGATGCCGAAGGCCTTGTTTTCGCGGCGCGAAGAGGTGAGCGAGAAGGGCAGCACGTCCTGGGTAACGATGGTGCCGCCGCCGATGAAGGCGTATTGGCCGACGGAACAGAACTGGTGGACGGGGCAGAAGGCGCCGACGCTGGCGTAATCCTCGATGGTGACGTGGCCGGCGAGGGTGGCGCAGTTGGCCAGGATGCAATGGCTGCCTACATGGCAGTCGTGGCCGATGTGCGCGTAGGCCATGAGCAGGTTGCCGGAGCCGACGCGGGTGATGCCGCTGCCGTGATGGGTTCCGCGGCTGATGGTGACGCTCTCGCGGATGGTGTTGTCGTCGCCGATTTCCACCTGGGTGGGCTCGCCGCCGTACTTCAGATCCTGCGGCGCAATGCCGATGGCGCAGAAGGGGTGAAAGACGTTGCGCGCGCCGATGCGGGTGTGGCCGTCGAGGACGACGTGGGAGATGAGCGTGTTGCCCTGGCCCAAAACCACGTCGGGACCGATGGTGCAGAAGGGGCCGATGGTGCAGGAGTCCGGAACCAAAGCACCGGGCGCGACGATGGAGCTGGGATGAATGCTCACTCCGAGACCACCGCTTCCGAGGCTGCAACGGCCTTTACCGACGCCTCTGTGGCCTGAGGCGCGGCCGGATGCGTTTCGCGGACCCGCGGGACCACCATGCAGGTAAGGGTGGCCTCGCAGGCCAGTTTGCCGTCGATGTAGGCCTTGCCTTCCATGCGCCCGGCGCGGGGCCGGAACGAAAGCACGTCGACCTCGAGGCGCAACTGGTCGCCGGGTACAACGGAGCGGCGAAACTTGGCGCGCTCAATGCCGGTGAAGACCACCAGCTTTTTTTCGCGGTCGGGGAGCTCGGCCATGATGATGATGGCGCCGGCCTGGGCCATGGCTTCCACCACCAGCACGCCGGGCATGATGGGAAAACCGGGGAAGTGGCCCTGGAAGAACGGCTCGTTGATGGTCACGTTCTTGATGGCTACCACGCGCTTGGCGGGCTCGAACTCGATGATGCGGTCGAGCAGCAGAAACGGATAGCGGTGGGGCAGGAAATCCATGATCTCCTGGATGTCTAACTTCATTCGGTGGCTCCAGACAGCGCTGGGCGAGGTCGCTTTGCGCTCACTGGATTATAAATCCGCGGTCAGTGGACAGTGGGCAGTGGACAGTGGGCAGTGGACAGCGATCAGCGGTCAGCGGTCAGTGTTCAGTGGTCAGCAGTCAGTGGTCAGTGGACAGTGGTCAGTGGGCAGTGGGCAGTGCCGACTTGAAGAACAAAGGGCATTCCTGCGATTGCCCTGAGGGGAGCGGCAGGGCGCCTACTTTTTGATGCGGCGATCGGCGGCGTCCACGCTCCAGAAATCGGCGGGCAGGTCCTGGTTATAGGTCACGTGGTCAAGGAACTGCTGGCGGGTCATGTCGTCGTTTTTGAAGCGGGTGATGGTGAAGGCCGTGGGGAGGCCGTCGACCAGGTGGTAGTCGTCGTACTCCTCGGCGTCGAGGTTCTTGTCCTTGTAGAGCGGGTCGCGCCACTCGAAGGTGCGGCGCAGGGGCAGGTGGGTTTGCGCATCCATGAGGATGGTGACGGCCTCGTTCTGGGCGGAGATGAGGGTGACCTGATCGGCCAGGTGGCGCTCGGCCAGGCGCTGGCCCTCGTAGACGAGGATAGTTTTGGGATCGTTGAGCCAGAGCTTAATGGCGGTCTCGATGGAGTGGTCGCGGCGGCGCAGGTAATCGTCCACCTGCTCCTGGGGCAAGGGCGCCTTGCCTTTGTAGGTGACTTCCCAGCCCACGCGGCCCAGGTAGAACTGGACCACATCGCGGTGCACGGTGTACTCGATGCGGTCATGATCGGGCCAGGAGTGGAACTCCCAGAACTTGGTGGTTCCGGTGTCGGGCTTGCCATGAAAAAAGGCGGCGAGATGCCCCTGCCGCACCTGGTTTTTGATGTTCAGCCAGGCCGGGCCGCCCAGGGCCTGCACCATGGCGTCCAGGGCGACGCGGGCCTTTTTGGCGTTTTGCGCGCCGGCGTCTTCGGCCGTCTGCGTCCGGGTGGTGAGCGGCGCGGCCAGCAGCAGAAGCGCCGCCAGCGCCATCGGCAAGAATCTACGCATGAACTTTCTCTCCCAACTGATTGGACGTGAAGGGGCGGCCAACGCATCGGCCCTGCGCTCACGCTAAAGCATTTGCGGAAAGGATGTCGAGGGAGGCAGGGGCGGAGTTGCGCCAGATCCGGATGCGGAGGCGGAGGCGCAGGCCGGGACGGGGAAGTGGGAAAGGGCTTGGTTCAGATGGCGCGGAAGACCCGGGCGGGAAGAAAAATGATGGCGCTGACGAGTTCCAGCACGCCGCCCACCGCGATGCCCACGATGCGGAACGGCAACAGCAGCAGCCACACCAGCGGATAAAGCACCAGCGCCACCAGGGCCAGCGGCCAGCACAACACCAGGAGAATGCAAAACAGGAGAAACTTCACCATGGAATCGACGCCTCATCGCACGCGGGCAAGCACCCGCACAGTTCCATCCCATCATACGAAGGAGGGGTGGGCGCGGTTCCCGGCGCGAGAGGCTCTTCCGACCCCAGTCCGGGGGGAGAAGCTGCCTCGCCTTCGCGATCGGGGTCAGGAGATTGCAGAAGGCTGCCTTGACCTGGCTGCGGCTGGACGTGGGTTGGAGCGGATTTGTCCGATGGAGCGTGAGACTGGAGCTTCTCCTGCGCGGGAGCGGCGGAGGCGGCTGGAGGATCGGAGGGCCGGCTCCTGACGAAGAGAGTGAAGATGCCGGGGCGTTCTCGACAGTGGCGATGCCGCAGAGATTGGGCGCGCTGAGGCCGTCGCGGCGGATGCGCTCCACGCTGAAGCTGACCGCGTCGGAATTTTTCAGGCAGAGATGCCTTCCGGCAACCGAGACCTGAAGCCAGGGGAGATGGACAAACTGGCTGGAGAGCTGTGCCCTGCCCTGCTCGTCGGTGAGGGTTTCTTCCTTCCAGAGCTGCTTCCGAAGGTCGTCCTGGTCATAGCCGGCGAAGAGCGCCAGGTGAAGGTGGGCGAGGGGTTGGCCGTCTGTCCCGCTGAGGATGCGGAGGGTGATGAGTTGGTTGTGGACGACCGCATCGGTCTCATCCGCGCAGATGGCGGCGGGGGCCAGCAAAGCCAGTCCAGCGGCAAGTGAGACGGCGAGAGGTCGGATCATAAATTGCGCCCTGGAAGGTTTATCGGCGGAAGGCACCATCCCAGGAGATTTGTTCTCAGCTCTGCAACTGCGCCTTGGCCTTTTCCCGCACCGCCAAGAGCTTTTTGCGTTCGCGAATCAGCTTGGCGCGCTCTTTTTCCGGCAGCGCCAGCAGGGCCTTGGTGCGCTTGGGGAGCTTCTCGTAGATCAGCGCGTGGGCGCGGCGAAGCTCTTCTTCGATTTCGCGGGGGCGGAGCACGTCCCAGCGCTCCACGGTTACCCAGAAAGCCTTGGCCAGATGAGGCGAGGCGCAGATGCCTTCGTTCTCCAGCAGTTCGTGGAAGCGCTCGGCGCCGCAGTGGAACCAGAGGACGCCGGTTCCCGAGCCGTCAAGGTCGGTCATGGCGAACATCTTGCCGCCGATCTCGCGGTCGCCGACCCAGTAGACGAGGTGATGGCCCCAGTTGAGGGTTTCCGCAGCGTGGGGCAAGGTGAGGCAAAAGTCGCGGATGCGCTCGTTGTCCATGGGGTGAGTTTAGGACGGAAGCGGCGGAGTGAAAAGAGGGTCAAACCAGATTTTTGTTTTGGATAAAAGGGAGGCGACGGGTAGGGCGATTTGCCTGGCGTTTGGGCACGCGGCGGTATCGACTAACATGGGATGGGCTCGGCGGTCAGTGTCGAGGTTGGGGTGTGTGGAATGGGTCTGGTCTGGAGGACACGCGTGCAATCAGGGTTTTCATTGAGCCGCATCACTTTACGTGCGCAGGTGAACGGGCTGCGGCCTTTCGCGAACGCGCCGCTTCGATTCCGTTTTTCCTGCGGACTTTTCTTCGCTCTTCTGCTGTTGGCCTCCTCTGTTTTTGCGCAGAGCAGGACCATGCTGATCTCGAAGCATTATCTGAATATTCCGGTGGCGCGCGGGGCTGCAATGCACGTGTTTCAGATCGAGGTGGACGGGATTCAGAAGCGGGAGTTCCCGGTGCAATTGGCGGAACATGCCCCCGACTACTGGATCTTTCTGGACGTCAGCGAATTCAAGGGACAGACCATCACGCTGACGGGCCCGTCTTCGCAGGCAGCGCTCGATAGTATTTATCAGGCCGACAAGATCGAAGGGGCGGAGTCGCTCTACAAGGAGCGCAATCGTCCCCAGTTCCACTTCACCGTGAAACGCGGTTGGAGCAACGACGTGAACGGCCCGATTTTCTACCGGGGGCAATACCATCTGTTCTGGCAGGCGTTTCCCTTCGGCGTCACCTGGGACACGGGCTTTATGTATTGGGGACATGCGATAAGCAAGGACCTGATCCACTGGCGGGAGATGGCTCCCGCGCTGATGCTGGACAAGCTGGGGTCGCCCTGGTCCGGCAGCAGTTTTGTGGATCACGACAACGTTGGGGGATGGGGAAAAGACGCGCTGGTGCTGGTGTATACGGCTTTCGACCGCAAGACGCAGAAGCAGGTGCAGTGCCTCGCTTACAGCACGGACAACGGAGTGACCTTCACTCGCTATGCGGGCAATCCGATTGTGGACACGAACCGCGAAGTGGGCTCGAACGACACCAGGGATCCGCATGTGTTTTGGTACGCGCCGACCAGGCATTGGGTGATGGTTCTGTTTGAGAAGGACGGGATGTCGATCTTTACTTCGACCGATCTGAAGGCGTGGACGCGGAAGAGCCATTTCAAAGGTCTGCATGAGTGCCCCGACCTCTTTGAACTGGCCGTGGATGGAGACAGCGGTCACAAGAAATGGATTCTGCATGGAGGCTCGTCGAGCTATTACATCGGCAGCTTCGACGGCGAAACCTTCAAGCCCGAATCTCAAGAGCTGCGTTATGCAGAGGGAACCAACGCGCATGGGGACGATACTCTCTATGCGTCGCAGTCCTTTGCCGAGATGCCCGATGGAAGGCGCGTGCAAATGGCATGGGGAAGAATTGAGCCGGAGGGAATGGCCTTCAACCAGATGATGCTGTTCCCCACGGAATTCAAGCTGGTAACCACGCGGGACGGCCTGCGCATGCGCGCTACTCCCATTGAAGAGATAGAAAGATTGCGTGGAAAGGCGCAGACGTGGTCCTCGATCACGGCTGCTGAAGCCAACCAGGCGCTGGACCGGGCTGGAGCTGGACCTCTGGACGTGCGACTCACGGTGACTCTGGAGAAGGGGAACGATCTGGTCCTTCGGTACCAGGGGACAACGCTGGCTACGATCCATGGCGCGGAACTGGAGAAGAACCAGGGCTCGGTGGAGGTCCTGATCGACAAGGCTGTGGCGGAAATTTTTGTGGATGGGGGAGCGCGCTACATTGCACGAGAGATACCCACAACCACGGGCGGACACGGACTGGAGTTTGATTTGGGGAAGGGTGCGATTGATCGGCTGGAGATCAGCCCCATGAAGTCGATGTGGAGGGCGCAGGAGTCGAGGCAGAGATGAGCGTCTCTGGCTTGATCGGACGCTCGGCGGACTCATGAACGGGGCCGGATGAGGGTTGAGGTTTCCCACCCTTGCGACAGAAAAAATCGCAAGGATGGGGCACCCACTTCAGTGGCGGGGATCGGGTGGGCCACCCGCCACCCAGAGTAATTCTGCTGGTGGAGCGTACGGCGTGGACCGGGAGGTCCACGCTACAGCCGACCGGGAGGTCGGCGTTACTCAACCCCAAAACACTATGGCTTTGAGGAGTTGTAATTGGGGATTCTTGGGGTGAGCTTGCGGACCACGAACTCCTGAAAGATGTTCTGGGCGGCGCCGGTGGCTTTGTCGATGAGAAAGTTTTCGAAGGTCAGAGACATGCCGTTGCGATTGGCTGCCGGGTAATACAAGTTTGAAATGCCGGCGGAGGCGAAGCCGGCTGTGATGCTGGAATAGTTCGGCTGCCAGCGGCCGCTGTCGCTTTTGCAGATGACCGCATTGGCGATGGCGTAAAGAATGCGCGAGCGGACGGTTCCGGTGCCTTTATAGAAGTAGCGCGGGTCCTGTTTGAGCAGGGAGGGCAGGAGGGCACTGCCGAGCATGGTGCCGATGAAGTTGTCGGCATAGCCGGCCGCGTAGCGTTTGGCGTAGCCCTCGGTCCCTTGTCCCCAGGCGCTATAGCTGTTGGTGGCCTGCTCGATGCCCGCGAAGGCTCCGGTGCTCAGGAAGGTGATGGGGTCGATGGAGGTCTTCCAGGCCATGCTGAATTTCTGCCTGGAGGTGAGGGGCGGGGCGTCGTGCACGTAAGTGACGTAGAAGTTGGGAATGGCGCCGAGGACGCGCTGCTGTTCCTCTTCCCTGACCTGCTCTTCGGCCACTTCCACGCGCGAGGCGGTGACTTGCACTTCGCTGGACGCGGTCGAGACCAGCAGGACGATGGGCTGCGCCTCAAAGCTTTCGCCGGAGTGGAGGACGCCGGAGACGGTCTGGGATGCGAATCCACTGGACGAGAAGGTGAGCTGGTAAGGACCGGCGGGCACGTCGCCGAAGACGAAGCGGCCTTCGCTGTCGGAGATTGCGGTGCGTGCGGGGGAGGCGGCGGGGCCAGCCTGGACTAAAGCGATGTGCGCGCCTTCGCAGACGGTGCCTTCGCGATCCAGGACGACGCCGTGAATGCTGCCCGGAGTGACGGGCGCGGAGGACTGCTGGGACGTTGCGGAGGAGACGAATGTAACGAGCGCGAGGAAGACGGCGATTACGGCAGGGCCGTGAAAGCGCCGAGGTGGGCCGATCAAACCGTTGTGCCGTTTTTTGAGGTTTTCGATAAGTGCGGCCTTATCCCTGCTTCGCGCGCGAGTTCCTAGTCCGAGGATAACTTGTGCGAGGGTAGACGCGCCGGAATAAATGGGGGCTGGGTTCGGGAAAGGGAAGGCGGCGGTTCGGCATTCCCTCGATGGCAAAACAGGCTGCGGAAAAAGCCGGCTTTTGCGGAAGAGCCGCGAGAAACATCCCTCCGGGGCTAAAGCCCCTCTGATTCTGCTGGCTTATGCGGGGGTTAAAACCCCCGCCTCCCTCCGGACGGAGTTTTCCGCAGCCTATAAGCCCCCTTTGTTTAAGCCACTTATGGCACGACTGAATTCGTGCCCGGTCAAAATTGTGAATCGCTCGGAAACAGAACTGCGACTTGCTCGGAAACCGTTTAGAAGCGCGCTTCGAAGGCGCGGAAGCGGCGTTCGAGCTCCCATTGGGCGGCGGCCTTTTCACTGCCGTCGAGGAAGGTTTTGCAGGCGGGGGCGGGCTTTTCGGCGCCGAGGGGCTGGGCTTTGCAGGCGGCGGCGGGGGCGGTGAAGGCGTCCGGTGCGGCCCAGAGGCTTTCGCCGGGCAGGAAGTTGTGTTCCATGCCGGTGCGGGCCAACTGTTTCAGATCCGGGTAAGTGAGGCGGTAATCGAGGGCGGCGCGGACGTATTCGCCGGTGATCTCGATGCGGCTAACGCCCTCGTCGTCGGTGGAAAGGGCGACGGGAACGTGGGCTGCACGGTAGAAGGGGAAGGGGTGGTTGACGCCGTAGATGTCGAGAATGGCTTCGTTGGAACTGAGGTTGACCTCGACCATCACGTGCTTTGCCGCCATCTCCTTGAGCAGGGCGGGAGCGTCGTCTTCATACAAGATGTCGACGCCGTGGCCGATGCGTTCGGCGTGGCCCAGTTCGACGGCCTGGCGGATGTGGAAGCGCAGGCCTTCGGGCGGGACGAGGCCGGGAGCGAGTTCTCCGGCGTGCAGGCTGATGTGGACCTTGGGGTAGACGGAGTGCAGATAGTCGAGCATCTTCATCTGCAAGGTGTAGTCGCGCATGGAGAGGAAGCCGTCCTCGGGCATGACGAAGTTGATGCCGAGGAAGCCCGGCTCGTGGGCGTCGATGGTCTGCTGGACGGTTTCAAAGCCAAGCAGGGACTGGGCAAAGACCTGTTCGGGCGAGTTGCCGCGGAGGACCTGGTAGATATAGCGGATCTGGACCTGGCAGGCGGGCGCGGCCTGGGGTGCACCGCAGTGCTCGATGTCGCGGCGCTGGGCTTCGGCGGAGCGGACGTGTTCGCGGTCGAGGGAGATTTCGTCGCGCAGGCCGAGGGCGAGGAGAGACTCGCGGTACCGGGCGAAGTCGAGGTTCAGAGGGTTCTCATGGGCGATCTGGGCGGCGTGGGTGAAGGGCGGCGTCTCCATCAGCTCGACATACTGCTGGTTTTGCGCGGCGGCGCGGCTGGCCACTTCGTCGACCCACTCGCCCGTGTGATTTTTGTTCAGTCCGGAGAAGCGGGCGAAGGTGGAGAAGAACTGGTCGTGGCCGCTGAAGCCGGGGGTGGGCACGAAGCTGCGCATGGAGAAGGCGTTGACGAGGCGGTCGTAGAGATCCTGATTGGCGGGGAGCTGCGCGGCGGGGACCAGCGGAGCCGTGCAGGGCGGCTTGGCAAAGCTGAGGGCGGCCGGATCGACGCACAGGCCGTCCTCGCCGGCGTCGCGGATAAACGTTTCCGCATAGATTGCGCCGGAGAGATGGACGTGCAGATCGGCGCCCTTGGGGAACTGGGCCAGGAAGGCGCGGAGGGCCAGGGGTCCGGCCTGTGCCGCGGTCTGATAGGCGCGCGCGGCGCGGGCTTCCGGCGACGGGGCCTGGGCGTGGACGGTGAGAGCGGCGAAGACGAGGCAGGCGAAAAGGCGTGCAGGGCGGCGCATAGTGCCTTCCAGTGTAGAGCAGGGAGGGCTGGATTTTCGACAATGCGTTCAAGGATTTGCAGGGATTGTGGCATATGGGTTTGGCGGGCCGGATGGGGACTTGGTATACTGATTCAGTTGTTGCAGGATACTGTCCGGGGAGCTGCCACCTTTCTCCGGCGACGCCGAAATCCGCGCAGGAAGTTGCAGCAGGAAGTTTGCACTGAGGCCAGATAGCTCAGTGGTAGAGCGCGGCCCTGAAAAGGCCGGCGTCGGCGGTTCAATCCCGTCTCTGGCCACCACTCTTTCAAGAATTTGCGACACAGTAAGTCCGCGTTTTCATTCCAATTCATTCCAATTGACACGGAGGGCTTCGCCTGTTTGCAGGCGGGGACCGACTCGGTCTTCAATCGCACAGGAATAGACCCCTACTCGGCTCAAAACGAGGTTGGGATGCGATTGGTGTGCCGTCAAAACCACCGAGGTTCCTGAGCACGTCGATTTCAATTCAGTTTCAGTATCAGCCCGACCCGAAGCGCAGACCACTCGACCAAGCCGAGCACAAGATACCCCAGGTACTGGAGCATCCAATGAGCGACTTCCTCCCCGAGGCTGTAAAGAGCATTGTCGAAGAATGGATCGAGTGGGCGAACGCGCCGAAAGAAACGGAGGAGCTCTTCCGTTTGTTCGGGAGTCCCAATGAAAAGGTCCTGTTCACCTGCAGAGCAGGTTATATCAATAGCCAAAAAAACTTGGACAGACCAGCGGGCACTCTACTGATAACGAGCTCCCGCATTCTCTTCCTTGCCAAGAACAACAACAACTTTATGTGCAGGACGAAATGGGTGAAAATTCCCATCAAGTCCATCGAAGACCTCACATGCGTCAAGTATCGGGCCGCCTACAAAATTGTGATCACGTCCGGGGGCCGCGAATACTGGTTCATGCTCCAAAACCAACTGTGGTTCAAATCAAAGGAAGAGCACGAAGCAGTCGCGAAAATCATCGCTGATGCTTACGAAGCGCTCGAAGCGGTTTGACTCATCCTCGTATGCAGACCCCATACCATCATGAGACTGTGTAGAGCCGGTCAATCACGGGTTTGGGTTGCGCGGATATCTGCTCCTGCAAAAATCAACAGCGGGAGCTTTTGACTCGACGCTTCGTGACTGATTCTTTCCTGGGCAGACTCTTGACGACGCTCTTGCCTGGGCCTCCCGCGGACGCGGCGTCGCCCAACTGTTCGATGGAAGCGCGGATATAACGACGCACAAAAGGCCTCTCCAGATCGCGCTCACTCGCAAATTTGATGTGCCGCATGGTCTTTCCATCGCCTTCCAGAACACGATTCGGGTCGGGAAGGGTCGAGCCGCGCGGAAAGCCGAGATTGATGTGCCGCGCGTTGGTGGTGATGTAGCAGAACATGTCCTTCATTTTTTCGCTGAAGCCAAACCAGATCGCCACGGTGTAGACCTGATAGATCGATTCGGACGCGTCGGGAACTTCTTCGAGGATGATTTCGCGAAGCGCGAGCGCGAGATCGACAATGTGCCGATCGTAGGCTTCCAGAAATGCGATGAGTTGAGGATCGGGCGGACGTCGCATAGCAGGAAAATAATATACCGCGGATTACGGCTCGCGCGAAACGGGGTTTTGAGCCACCACAGGACGGCCGCCAATCTTCGCCTGAACCTTTCGTTTCGAGAGATCGAACGGCCCCTGAAAACGCCAGCGTTGGCGGTTCAGTCCTGTCTCTGGCCACCGCTTAAGAAAGTACCTGGCTCAAAATAGATCAAGATACTTACCCCTCGTTCACTTGGCACTCGTGATTGAACCATCGCAAGCGGCGCGGAAAACGCCGTCCGCCTATGGTCCTGCGCGATGATTTTTCTCTCCGGGTTCCCAGCGACAGGTCTTTGTCGAGGGGGTGGAAGAAGATGCACGCCGCGTGGCTTTCAGGCGGAAACCTTTGAATCGAAAGCGCTCTAGCCGGGTCTTGGCTGGCCTGATTTTCTTGCCTGACGTCCTCTGTCTCGGCCCGGTAAACAGGCGCAGGAAGGCAAGGTCAAATCTGCACATACACGAGAGTGAAAACGAGATACGCTGCGGCAAATAGGCACGTAGGCAAGTAGAAAAGGAGACCATTGTGTTCCTATTCACTCCCCCTCCCCCTCCCCCACCGTCGCCCACAACGGCGATCGTCTATGAATCCACGCAGCCGGCTTCGCTCATTCTGGAAGCTCTAAATGCGACCTTCACCCTTAACCAGGAGCCAGAACCAAAGCCAGCGCCAGATCCGAAGAAGCCGAAGCCGGACCCCAACCCTCCGACAACGCCGCCTCCGGCTCCCGCGCCGACCCCGGGCACGCCCCCGGCGCCGGCCCCGGCACCGCCTCCAGCGCCCACGCCGCCACCAACTCCCGCGCCGACCCCTGACACACCACCCACGCCGCCTGCGACACCGAAATAAGAGTGCCGTAAGCAAAAGCCGCTGGCCCTCAGATTTCGCAAGCGAGACCTGAGGGCCCGCGGTGGCGTTCGCAGACCGGATCGCGACCGAACTTTCGAAGAGCCGCTGCGCTGGAATCCCAGTTGTGCGTGCCGGTCGCATCCTCGTTGTCCCGAATTAAATTCATACGCCACGATGCCGTTCACACGGTGAGATTCGCGGGCTCAGTCCTGCTGCGTGCTCGCGGAGGTTTGCGTGTATTCCATCGGTATTGATGACGCCGATGCAGATGGCGTGCGTCTACTCGCCGGATGGGGGAGAGCGGGCAGGGCCTGAATTCAGGCGCAAAAAAGCCCGGCGTGAAGCCGGGCTCTTTTGCTTGCCTTGAACTACAAGTTACCGCTGCTACTTGGTTGCCTTTTTCGCAGTGGTCTTTTTTGCGGTGGTCTTCTTTGCCGGGGCTTTCTTGGCGGCTGCCTTCTTGGCTACAACCTTTTTTGCCGGGGCTTTCTTGGCGGCTGCCTTCTTGGCAACAACCTTCTTTGCCGGGGCCTTCTTGGCCACTGCCTTCTTCGCCGAAGCCTTCTTGACAGGAGCTTTCTTCACTGCTGCCTTCTTGGCGGGCGCCTTCTTTGCTGCCTTCTTAACTGCCAACGGATTACCTCGTTTGGTGGGTTTGCTGGCGCGCTTGCCAGCCGCGGCCTTCTTGGCCACAGCCTTTCCGCCCTTTGCGCCAGGACTGCTCTTCTTTCCGGCGGACTTCTTTGCGGCCTTCTTGACCACAACCTTTTTGGCGGCTGCTTTCCTGGCAGGAGCCTTCTTCGCAGGAGCTTTCTTTGCGGCGGACTTCTTTTTTGCTGCTTTCTTCACCGCCGGTTTCGATGCGGGCTCATCCACGATAACAAATACCGCCTCTTCAGCTACTCCCTCATCGTCATCCGAGGAGGTCATCACACTGGAGGTTTCAACTTCTTCATCCTCTTCAAAGTCGTCGTTGTCGTGGTCGGGGTCCAGCTCTTCCGGCTCAGTGTTTGGTTCGCCGTCGCTCATCGCGTACATCCGGAACACTTCATCCATCCCATTGCCTCCAGCGGCTTGCCGCTGCACTTGTTCGCGTTTCACTTCACGCGGCGGACAATTGCGTTCCGCGCGCGGAAGCTATTGTAGCAATAGCTTGCACGCAAATGCCATCAAATGACAAGTGGTTAATGAGATGCGCGTCTATTTTTGTTTACGCTTGTGGGACTTTGCATGCGCGGGAAGCTTGTCGCCGCTCGGCTTTTTTGCATCGGAGGCAACTCTCTTCTTTGCGTTGGCCGCGGGCTCGGAACTCTTCGCAGTTCCCTTTTTCTCAGTCACTGCGCCGCCCTTCCTGACGCCGGAGCGAGACTTGCGCCTGGGCTCGTTCCCCTTTGTTGGCGCGGCTTCCGCGCTCTGGGCACTGGCTTGCGCGGCGGCGCGGCGATGGCCGCGTGGTGTAACCGTGGGCACACTCGCAGCCTCGGCCACATGCAGACGGCGGCCGGCCACAACCTTGATGCCGGTCATCTTGTTCCAGCGCCGCAACTGATCCAGCGATACGCCGAAGCGATCCGCGATGGTGACCAGCGTGTCGCCCTTGTGCGCGGTGTAGAGGATGGTGTGCGCCGAGGTCGCGGCAGCGGGAGACTGCGGAATCACCAGTGCTTCGACTCCCTTGATGTCGTCCGCTTCGCGCAGTTGATTGGCTGCTGCGAGGTCGGTTGCGTTCACGTGATACTCGTGCGCCACCGAGGCCATGGTGTCTCCCGCGGCCATGCGGTGATAGCGCCATCCGTTGCGCTTGCTCTCGGGAATCGCCGCGATGCGCTGCTCAAACAGTGTCGCCGTACCGGCAGGAAGATGCAGATCGAACGGTCCATCGGTGGGCGTAACGGAGCGCAACAGGCTGGGGTTGAGGGCCACCATCTCATCCATCGGCGCGCCCACAATGTCTGACACCAGGCGCAGATCCACCTGGTAATTGATGGTCACCGTGTCGGTCAGCACCGGAGGATCGAGCGTGATGTCGTCGAACCCATACTGCGTGGGGTGATTGGCGATGATGATCGCGGCCAGAATTTCCGGCACGTAGTTTTTGGTTTCGGGAGGAAGATTGTTGCGCTTGTACAGCTCCCAGAAATCCGCGTAGCCGGTCTTCTGCACTGCGCGCTGTATATTGCCCGAACCCCAGTCGTAGCCTGCCATTGAGAGGTACCAGTCGCCCAACTGGCCGTAGATATATTTCATGTAGCGAGCGTAGGCGCGGGTGGATTTTTCCGGATCGAAGCGCTCATCCACATACGAATTGCGAACCAGCCCGTAGTTGCCCTGCGGCATAAACTGCCACATTCCACCGGCTCTTCCGCCGGACCTGGTTTTAGGTCCGATAGCCCTGGGGTTGAAGCCCGACTCCGCCACTGCCAGGTAGATCAAATCCTGCGGCACGCCTTCTTCTGCCATGACGCGCTGAATCATGGCCCGGTAGCGGCCGCCGCGCTGGAACGAGTGGAGCAGGGTGTTGTGGCCCTTCTGCGTATTGGCGAAGAAGTTGATGTAGGCGGCTACATAGTCGTTGACCATCAGGGGTAGATCGGACTTGGTGGTGGCCAGGTCGGCCTTGGCCTTGGCCACAAAATTCGGGTCCACTTCAAAGGTTATGTCGCTGGCCACATCGGCCGGCGTGGGCTCTTCCTTGGGCACAAATCCGTTGCCCTGTTTCAGAGCTTCCATCTCCAGCGCGTTCACCGCATCCACAATGCGGTCGAACTCATCCTGCAACTGCGGGTCGCTCTTGATGGGAATGCCGCTCATGAGCATCAGATCCACGGAGCGATCGAACTCGATCTTGGCTTCAGGAAGTTTTCCCTTGCGATAGTCGGCTTCGCCGAGGGCGTAAGCCTGGTCCACCTGCTGAATCAGCGCGCGCACGCGACGCTGCTCCGCCGTGAGCTGCTGGCTCGAGTCAGGCGCCGGCGCGGCCGGCGCGGCAGGCGCCAGGGCCGGGGCAGTGGCCTGCGGCTGCTCACCCGCCTGGGGGTTGGGGGCGGAGGGAGTGCAGCCGGCGATGGAAAGGGCCAGCAACGCGCAGCAGGGAACTCGGTACTGAATCCAGAAATTGCTCATGAGGTATGCAGTTGCCGGTTGCCTTGAGGCCGCAAGGGGCACTATGCCGATGATAAGCTATGCCATGGAGGCTGCGCGCGCGACACGCCGCACAATGCCTTCCCGTCAGGCCTCCCATGGACCCTCGCTTCCTCAGAAATTTCGCCATTATTGCCCACATCGACCACGGGAAGTCGACGCTCAGCGACCGTCTGCTGGAATTCACCGGCTCAGTGACCGGCCGCGAGATGCAGGCTCAGATTCTGGACGACATGGACCTGGAGCGCGAGCGCGGCATCACCATCAAGGCCCACGCCGTACGCATGATGTACAAGGCCCACGACGGCAATACTTATCAGCTCAACCTGATCGACACCCCGGGCCACGTGGACTTCAGCTACGAGGTCTCGCGCTCCCTGGCCTCCTGCGAGGGCGCGCTGCTGGTGGTGGACGCCACGCAAGGCGTGGAAGCGCAGACCCTGGCCAACGCATACCTGGCCATCAACCACGGTCTCGAAATCATTCCCGTCATCAACAAGATCGATCTGCCCTCCGCCGACATTGTCCGCACCCAGGAAGCGATCGAGAAAGCCGTTGGCCTGGACGCCACCGACGCCATCCCGGTGAGCGCCAAGACGGGCGTGGGCGTGGCCGAGGTACTGGAAGCCATCGTGCACCGCCTGCCGCCGCCTACAGGCGACCCTGAGGCCCCGCTACAGGCCCTTATCTTCGACTCGTGGTTCGACCCCTATCGCGGCGTCATCGTCCTGGTGCGCGTGATGCAGGGCGTGCTGAGCAAGGGCCAGCGCATCCGTTTCATGTCCAACGGCAAAACCTTTGAAGTGGAATCCATGGGCGTGCTTTGCCCCAAGCCCGTCGAGATTGCCGAACTGCGCGCCGGCGAAGTAGGGTTCTTTGCCGCCACCATCAAGACCGTCGGCGATACCAAGATCGGGGACACCGTCACCGACGACACGCGACCTGCCGCCGCGCAGTTGCCCGGCTTTGAAGACATCAAGCCGATGGTTTTTGCCGGCCTCTATACCGTGGACTCCCACGAGCACGCGCTGCTGAGGGACGCCCTCGAAAAACTCCGCCTCAACGACGCTTCGTTCTTCTTCGAGCCGGAGAGCTCGGTGGCCCTCGGCTTCGGCTTCCGCTGCGGTTTCCTGGGACTGTTGCACATGGAGATCATCCAGGAGCGGCTGGAGCGCGAGTACCAGCTTGACCTGATCACCACCGCCCCCGGCGTGCGTTACCACATCGCGCTTACCGACGGCACCGTGCTGGAGGTAGACAATCCCTCGCGCTGGCCCGACCCCACCAACATCGACGCCATTTACGAGCCGGTCATTACCGCCAAGATCCTGACCAACGAGGAATATGTCGGCGGCATCCTCAAACTGACTGAAGAGAAGCGCGGCAAGCAACTGAACTTTGAGTACATCACGCCCACGCGCGTCCTGCTCACCTACGAGCTGCCGCTGAATGAGATTGTGCTGGACTTCTACGACCGCCTGAAGTCGGTCTCCCGCGGCTATGCCTCGCTGGACTACCAACTGGCGGGCGAGTGGGAGTCGCCCATGGTCAAGATGGACATCCTGGTCTCCGGCGAGCCCGTCGACGCCCTCTCCATCGTGGTCCACAAGGACCTGGCTTACGAGCGCGGCCGGGCGCTGGTCTCGAAGATGCGGGAGCTGATCCCCCGCCAGCAGTTCGAGGTCGCCATCCAGGCCGCCATCGGCGCCAAGATCGTGGCTCGCGAAACGGTGAGCCCCCTGCGCAAGAATGTACTGGCCAAGTGCTACGGCGGCGACATCAGCCGCAAGCGCAAGCTGCTGGAGAAGCAGAAGGAAGGCAAGAAGCGCATGAAGCGCATCGGCAAGGTCGATATCCCTCAGGAAGCCTTCCTGGCCGTACTCCGGATCGGCGAAGAAGCGCAGAAATAGCGGCCTCCTGGCAAGCCGCGCACGACCCAGTCACATTACATTCATCCGCATCTGTGGATAACCCTCGTAAGCAGGCAATTGGTCCCCGCTTCGTTCAGTTCCGCGAAGGGGCAAATTTAGCGCTATTTATCGATTGATAAATAAGGAGTTGTTCTTTGTACCAGAAAGCCACAAGTTTTAGCAAGACAGGAAAAGGTAATATTACCAACGAATTCTTTAAAGTTATCCACAGAATTATCCACAGGGCGGCCTGAAACCAGAAGCCTTTTCACTCTTGGTAGAGTGGACTGCTTTGTTCCCGTACATGCAGCTCAAACGAAACCGAGGGCTCCGCGGTGCGGAACCCTCGCCAACGTTGAATCGACCGCGTCCTTAGTGGGCGGCGGGAGCCTTGGGAGCCGGCTTGGGTGCTGCCGGAGCCGCGGTGCCTGCCGGAGGAGCGGGAACGCCCGACTTCACGTTGTAGGCATCGATGATCTGCTTGGTGATATTGCTCGATTCACTCGCATAGAGCACCGGGTTCTGCTGCTGGGCCACGTCCAGCACCAGGGTAAAGCCCTGCTGCTGCGCATAGCTGGCCAGCACGTCGTATACCTTCGACGCCAGGCCGTTGTAGAGTTCCTGCATCTCGCCCTGGAAGTCGTTCTGGGCATCCTCGGCCTGACGCTGGAGCTGCTTATCCTTCTCGTCGATGGTCTTGGCGCGAGTGGCGCGTTCGGCGTCGCTCAGCTTGTCGCCCTGGGCCTGAAGCTGTTTCTTCAGGTTGTCGACCTCATCGCTCAGACCCTTCAACTGCTGGCGCTTGGGGTCGTACTTTTTCTGCAGGTCGGCGAAGTTGCGCTGGCCTTCGTTGGTTTGGGCCACGGCCACCTGGAAGGCGATGACGGCAATCTTTGCCGGTCCGGCGGGCGCTGCGGCGGGAGCAGCCGGGGTTTGTGCAGCGGCGCTCAGGACCAAGCCCAAGGCCAGCGTAGCGATAAGTGCAAAAGAGCGCTTCATTCGAGTCGAAAACTCCTTCGGAATTCCTGTGTGGCTGTTCGCGTTTCAGCGCAAAACGAACCTGTGCCTCCTGAGAAACCTCACGGTCCTTCTTGGGAGGCTCTGCACCGGAAGGCGCAAAGGCAGGAAAAGACGCGGATGGAGACGTCAGCAGGAACTATGAGAATTATAGGAGGGCAGGGTGGGAGCGTCAAACCAGCAAAGCGTTAAATCTGCCCGGCCGGAAGGGTGCACACCACACCGCAAGATGCCTCTCAAGTGACAAAGACCCCGTTGAGCGGAGTCTTTGTCGGGATGAAAGAAAGGATTGGTTTAGTGCGCGGCAGGCTTGGCTGCGGCAGGCTGAGGCGCTGGCGCCGGCACGCCCGACTTCACGTTGTACGCATCGATCACTGCCTTGGTGATGTCGGTGGAAGGGCTGGAGTAAAGCACGAGCGGGGCCTGCTGCTCGCTGGTACTGGTGTCGACCACCAGGGTGAATCCCTGCTGGCGCGCATAGGTATCCATTACCTCGCCAACCTTGTTGGCAACGCCGCCGTAGAGCTCCTGCATCTCTTTCTGGAAGTCGCCCTGGGCGTCATCGAGAGAGCGCTTCAACTGCTTTTTCTTCTCATCGATGGACTTGGTGCGGCTGGCGCCTTCGGCCTCACTCAGCTTGTCTGCCTGCGCCTGGAGCTGCTTTTCCTGCTCATTGATCTCGTCGCTGAGAGTTTTCATGTCCCGCCGCTTGGGCTCGTACTTCTTCTGCAAATCGGCAAAGTTGCGCTGGAACTCATTGGTCTGGCCCACCGCCGCCTGGAAAGAAATCACTGCGATCTTGGCCGGGCCGGCGGGAGCCGCGGCGGTAGTGGCTGGGGTTTGGGCGGCGGCGCTCAGGACCAGGCCCGAGGCCAGCGTAAAGACGATTGCAATGGTGCGCTTCATGTGAATGGAGAACTCCTTGGGTGTCTATCTTCTTGGACGCACCGCGGCTTGAAATGCGTCTCAGTTCATCGAAATAGGCTGAAATACGGGCCGATCGGCTGCAACTTCTGTCGATGGGCTCCCTGTGGAACGAACAGGGCCGCATGTTGCGAGCGGCCCTTTGGTCAGATTCTGAAAATGAATGCAGGAATCAGAAGGTGGTGGACACGGTCAACCGGAAGGTCTTGCGCGGTTCCCGGAAGAGGTTGCGCGCTCCGTAAGCCTGGATCGCCTCCTGATAGGTATAGTCGCCCGCGCCGCCCACCGGGAACAGGTCGCGGGTAATCAGCTCTGCCGAGCAGCTCTCCACCTTGCCACCAGTAAGAATGCTGTTGCAATAGGGCCGCTCATACAGCCGCAATGGGTTGTAGGCGTAGTAGAGCCGGAAAGGGGCGTTGATCACCGGCATAATCACCGAGATCTCGGCGCCCGTGGACATGCGCGGAACAAAGTTGGTTCCGGCGATGGGCCGGATGTCCCTCTGGAAATTGACCTGCGTGCCCGGAATACCGCCCTGGCACGAACCGTTGTTGTAGACAGGGCAGCCGTAGAGCGGAGCCGTCAGCGAGGCAAAACCCTCCGGGCTCTGCTTCAACTGTCCCTTGTTGAGGACGGTGTCGATTCCGAAATCGTTGAAGAACGAGAAGGTCACCGGACCGGCAATCGGAATGCGATACTCCGCGTTGGTGGTCAAGCTGGTGTCGCCGCCGATGGATGCAATGCCATACACCGGAATCGGAACCTGGATGCACTGGCCCAACTGCGGATTGTTCGGATCCCGCGGGACGCAGGTTCCATCCGGATTCATCAACTGGAGATTGACCCGGTTGGGCACGTAGCCATAGGGCGTTGCGCCACGGACGTCGAAGCCCCTGATTTCCCCCTCGCCGCCGGAGTAGAAGCGGTTGTTGGGAGGAGCCACATCGCCGCCGAAGCCCTGCACATAACCCAACTGCGCGCGCAGACCCAGTACATTCCGACCGCCGGCCGAAGGGGTCAGGTAGTGCATCGGCAGGAATTGCTTGTAGGCCACCAGCGGAGAGAAGTACCGCACGTTGCCAGCAATGCCGGCGAACTGGAACGCCGCCGTGTATTCCTTGCCGGTGCGTGGACGAAGCGGATTGTTGATGGTGTTGTAGCTATAAGTGAACGAAGCCGAACTGGTGACGATGCCGGCCAGCGCATTCGAGCCCTGAATTCCGGACCGGAAACTGATGGTCTGGAAAAACGTCTGCGAAGCGGTGCTGAAGGCGGTGATTGAGGACTTGGCCAGCGCATAGGTAAAGCCGACACGCTGGAAGGCGTGACGCTTGAGCGGATAGCTGACCGAGAGGTTCAACCCGGTGGAAGCCTGGTTGTAGTTCTGGGTCAGAGACTGCTGCGCCGAGCTCAGGTTCACGCCCGCAGTGGCGCTGCTGGCGTAGTTCTTGGCCGCGTTGAAATCCTGCTTGGTGTTGAAAATCTGGAAGCCCACATTAAGGGGGCGGTTGCGCACGTAGGGCTGCGAGAAGCCGAAGGTGAACTGCCGGCTCACGTTGCCCAGGTTGCCCTGCAGGCTCAGAGTTTCTCCCAGGCCAAGGAAGTTGTTGGTCTGGTAGTTCAGGCCCAGGAAGGCGCCCGACAAGCCGCTGACGCCGCCGTTCAGACTGATCGAGTTCTTGCCCTTTTCCTTCACCTTCAGCAACAGGTCGACGGTGCCGGCCTCCGCGTCCTGGTGGGCTTCGGAGTCCTGGTCCACCTTGAGTGCTTCAAAGTACTCCAACTGGTTCAGGCGCAGCAGGCTGTACTCCCACAGCTGCGAGTTGTAGACCTGCCCTTCCTCCAGCATCAGTTCGCGGCGGATCACCTTGTCGCGGGTGATGGTGTTGCCCTGGAACTCGATGCGCGAGACATAGAACGGCTTGCCCTCGTCGATGTCGATGTCCAGGTTGACGGTCTTCTTCTGTTCATCGAAGGTGGCTTTGGGAATGGCGCCGAAGTTGATGTAGCCCATCTGCCCATAGGCCTTCTTCAGATTCTCCAGGCCTTTGCCCATCATGGTGGCGTTGAACCACTCGCCGTCCTTGACGGCAAAGGTGGAACGCAGGGCCCGGGTGTTGGGCGCCGCCTTGTTGCCAGTGAAAGTAATCGAGCCCAGGCGGTAACGCGCGCCCTCTTCGATGGGCATCAGAATATCGATGCGCTTGCCCTTGTTGGGGCGGAAGGTGAACATGTTCAGCCCGCCCTCGTCGCGAATCTGCGTCTTGGGCTCTTCGACAGCGGCGTTATAGTAGCCCTTGTCGCGATAGGCCTGGCGCACCCGCTCCGTGTCCTCTTCCAGCTTGGAGGCGTCGAAGGTCTGCGAAAACAGATTCTCGAAAACCACCGAGTAGGGAATTCCGATCGGCTTCAGGTTCTTCATCGACCGGCGCAGCTCAAGGCTGCCGATGTGCGGGTTGCCGGTGAACCGGATTTGGCCCACCTTCACGGTCGGGCCTTCCTTGATGTTGAAGTTCACCTGCACCGAGGCCGGAGGGATGGTCTTCACCTCGGTCTTGATGGTGGCAAACTGGTGGCCGTGCTCCGACAGAATGTCCTTGAGCACCGTCTCCGCCCGCTTGATCCGGGTGGGATCGTACTGGCTCTCAACCGACAGGCCGACCTTTTCCTTCTTGAAACGGTCCAGCACGTCCGATTGCGAGACGGCGTTCAGCCCCTTGTAGTTGATCTCGCGGATGGTCGGCTTTTCCCGGACAAAGACGTTCAGGATGACGCCCTTCTCCGAGTCCTCGCGCTCGATGCGCAGGTCGTCGAAGTACGACGTATTCCACAGCGAGTTAAAGTCGCGCTCGATGGAGACCGGGTCGTAGGTGTCGCCGACATGGGTAAACAGGCGCGCCAGGATGGTCTCCTTGGGAATGCGCCGGTTGCCGATGACACGAATCTGCTCAATCGTCTGTGGCTGTTGGGCTAGGGCCCCGACGGCGACCAGCGCCAGCGCGGCCAACACCACCAGGCGCGCCGCCAGCTTGCTGAAGCGCGCGGCACGGAAGATGGAAATGTGCTTGATCTTCACTGGGCTGTTGCCCCGCGGCGAGCACAAGGAATAGTGCGGTCCATAGTTAGGCTTCACGGGAAGAATATGCACACCCTCACTGCTGAAAATCTGTCCTGCCACGAGGAAAGACTGATTATATTGGACCGCGGCCATTCCGCCCAAACAGTCGGGCTGCCCATCGGCTCGGAAATCGTGTCTTTCCCTGAATTTCCCTGCCGCCGTCAGCCCCGGCGAACTTGGGCTTGGCCCCAATGGGGCCTATCCCACAGTCTAACGGACGCAGATGGGTTGGGACGCTTCTCCCTGCCCCTCCGCACTGTGCAGCAAACTCTTTAGACGCACGCCGGGCGCACAGGACACCCTCTCTTCTCTGAGGTTTCTGGGCAAATCAGGCTCTGCCGGGCAATATTCATGAATTTTCGGCGCCCTTCCCGGCATCCACCGGCAGCGAAGGAAATTTGGCCGCGGCGCCCGGGGCCGGTGAGCCGCCTCGCGCCTGGGCGGATACAGAATCCGCTGCCGCTGCAACCTTGTAAGCTGAACGCGGAGGCTCCCTATGCAACGATTTTTCCTTCTTTTCCTCGCTTTGGTGTGGATTTGTGGAGGACCCGCCGTTCGCGCCCAGTCTGCCACCGGCGACGAAGGCGACCTTCGCGCCGCCCTGGCCGCGCAGGCCGCCGCCTGGAACCGCGGCGACATTCCCACATTCATGAAGACCTACGAGGATTCCCCCGAAACCACCTTCATCGGCACGTCGGTCCGCAAGGGCTACCGGCCCATCCTGGAACGCTACCGGAAGGCCTACTCCTCTCGAGACCAGATGGGCGTGCTCACCTTCACCGACATCGAGGTGCGCCTGCTGCCCGGCTCCTGCGCCGCAGTGGAGTTCGCCACCGTCACCGGCCGCTTCCACCTCAAACGCACCACCCACGGCGAATCCAAGAAGGATGACGGCATCTTCTCCCTGGTCTGGCGCAAAGGCCCGCAGGGGTGGAAAATCCTCCTCGACCACACCAGTTGAACCGGCCTTGACGGCTGCTTGCGCCATCCCGCCGGGCGAATTGCCGCGGCCCGCGCAAAATTCCTCATTTGTGCATTTGTGGGCTTGCTCCGTAGACTGTGGGCCACAAGGTTGGTTCTCTGTTGGAGTCCCCCAACCCGCCAGAGGAGCCTGGCACCCATGCTGAAAACTGGAATTCTGAACCCGAACCTCAACTCTCTGCTCAGCCGCGTGCGCCACAACAACACGCTGGTCATCTCCGACCGCGCCTTTCCCTTCTGGCCGCAAATCGAGACAGTGGATATTTCTCTCACCGACGATCTTCCCCGGGTGCTCGATGTGCTGCGCGCCATTCAGCTCAACTTCAGCATCGGCAGGGTCTTCATGGCCGAGGAGTTCCACGCCGTCAACAGCCCGGAAATCCGCGCGGAGTTTGAAGCGGCCCTGAGCGGCATTCCTCTCCTCTTTGAACGGCACATCGAGTTCAAGAAGCGCATTCCTGGGACCATCGGCCTGATTCGCACCGGGGACACGATTCAGTACGCCAACATGATTCTTGAATCGGCCTGAGGGCTGCGCGCGTTACACTGTTCGCGTCATGAGTTGCCTCTTCTGCAAGATCATCGAAGGAAGCATTCCCTCCACGCCCGTCTACCAGGACGAGCTGTGCTATGCCTTTGCCGACATCCACCCGCAGGCGCCGGTGCACGTGCTGGTGGCTCCGCGCGAGCACATCGTCTCCATGGCCGACTGCAATGAGGAAGACCGCGCGCTGCTGGGCCACTTGCTGTGGGCCGCGGCCGAGATCGCCCGCGAAAAAGGGCTCGACAAGGGCTATCGCGCGGTGGTCAACACGGGCGGGGACGGCGGTCAGAGCGTAGATCACCTCCACGTACACCTGCTCGGCGGCCGCCCGCTCGCCTGGCCTCCGGGATAAAAGGTTCGTGCTATCCCAGGTGCTCAAAGGCGAGGCACCTGGGGCACCCATCTTCAGTGGTTGCCGTCACTTCTTCGGCACCCATCTTCAGTGCTTGCCTTCACTTCTTTGGCACGTTCTGAGGCCAGTCCTGCTCTTTCTCGACATCTGTCGTGAAGGCCACACAAACACCGAGGGCGCTTTCCGGTCATGGGAAGCGCCCTCGATTTGTTGGTAAAGCCAAACCCGGTTTACACCGGCTGCGGCTCGTATTCTTCTTCTTCTTCCAGTCCGTAGCGGCGCAGCAGGTTGGGCAGGCTCTGCGAGAAGGCGGAGCGCGGCATCACCGTGTCGCAGCCGACCTCGGACGCCTTCATCTTCAGGTCTCCCTGCAGGTGATTGAGGAAGCCGATGATCGAAGTGGCCTTTTTGAACTTGGTTTTGAACTTGGGAATCAGGGTCATGGGCTTGGCGCCCACATTGTTCAGGTCAAAGACCAGCAGCTTGGGCCGTTCGCCTTCCGGCAAATCGCTCAGGCGCGCCACGGTCTCCTTGTCGCCCTTCACAAACTCCACCTTCACGCCCAGCTTGCGGGCCGCTTCGTGGATCTTGGCCAGGAAGAACAGGTCTTCGATGAAGCAGAAGATGCGGGTGGGCGCGCCCTCGCGGATGGGAGCGACAGCCTGGCTCGCATAGGAGTCGGGATAGTACCCGCTGTGACCGTCGTTGGTGATCTGGATGGTCGAGGCCGGGCCGTCGGCGATGTTGCCGTCCACGATGCGGTAGCTGTGGTCCATGGGACCCACAAACTCCCGGGGGCCCTTCTGCCGGACCTTGCGCTTGCCCTGCGGCGGAGAGGAGATGCTGTTGCCGGGCTGAGCTGGAGCCGCCGAACCCTTCTGGAAGAACTTCTTCTTCCGGCTCTGGTTCTGGTTCTGCTGGCTGCCCTGGCGAGCGCCCGCATGCCGGCCCTGGTGTGCCGAAGCGGCCTTTTGCACCACCGGTGGAGGCTGCTGCTGGGGCTGAGGCGGCTGCGCCTGGGGCTGTTGTGCCTGGGGCTGTTGGGCCTGGGGTGCGCTGGCTTGGCTGCTCTTGTTCTTGCGGCGGCGCCGGCGACGCCGATGCCCCTGCGACTGTCCCTGGCCGTTGGCCGGGACCTGCCCCAGTTCAGACTGGGGCTGCGTCGATTCTGTCGTCATGCGTTAACTTCCTGATGCTCTGCATTTTGCTGCATTTGTGGTTTGCTTCAGCCGTTTCTGCCGGGATGAAGTCTACCTGGTCCGCCGCATTTCCGGATGTGGACAGGGCATACTTCGACAGACGGTATGTACCGACCCGGTATCTTGTGCCAATCGCTTCGGAGCCGGGCTCTGCGCGCGCAATCTCGCATGATTCCGATCGGCCTCAGGCAAAGGCAATTTCACAGATCTCGCGTTATCTCCTGCATTTCCTTGGAAACGCCCCCCGGTGCGCCGAACAACTTCCATGGCACTACAGGATGACCTATGGGAAAAATGACCTATGGGAAAACGCTCTATCCGCCTCGTGTCCCGGAGCAGTCAAACAGACTCATCCGGTTGACAGGATCGTCACAATGCGGCTGGCGCGTTCCTCAGTTGATGCCGTTCCTATGGGAGCTTTGCCCGTTGCAGTCTGCGATGAGATGAACTGTACGGCAAAATTTCCTTGTCCTGCGGCGAGCTTGCTCTCCCCGATTCGGGTGGCTCGCGTCAGCCGCTTGATAGGCAATTTTGATACTACAGCGAAGCCCCGTGGCTGGCAAGCAGACTTTCTGCCCGACGAGCTGGCCCGCATCTACCTGGGAACCTGTGCGCCGCTGGACCGGGGCCCGCTTTGGGTCATATTTTTGGTCATATTTTTGGCCCAGACGCACGAAACGCCACTCGAATTCGAGTGGCGTTTCCTGTTTCCTGTTTCCTGTTTCCTGCGCTGGTCACTGGCCTCCCAAGTTATTGGCCGGTGGTTTTCCACCGTGCCCCTCACAGACTCCCCCGGCCGGTCTTCCCCTTTTGAGGGCCGCTTCGTTGGCGGTAGCTCTTACCGGGCGTCTGCTGTTCTTTGGGCTGGCCGGATATTCTCAGCAGCCGGTACATCACTGGCGCCCTACTAATAGCAATTGATGCGCCAATTGAGGTTTCTCCTGTTTTCAATGATTTACGAGTCTCACCATGGGTTCCGTTTCTGCAATCTGGAAGGATCAAGACGGGAATACTTCCAAAAACCATAGAAGTGCACTCTAACTCTGGCAGCGCGGACAGTAGTGCGTCCCTCGTCCACCCAGCAGAATTCGCCGTATCGGCGTCCCGCAGCGGAGGCAGGGAAGCCCGGTTCGCTGGTAGACGCAATGCTCCAGTTGGAAGAATCCACGCACGCCGTCGGCGTCCACATAATCTGAGACCGAGGAGCCTCCCAGCCGAATGGCGTCCTCGAGAACCTGGCGTAGGGCCGTGCGCAACCGCTCCAGTTCCGCCCTGGTCAAACGGCCAGCCATCCGGCGCGGCCGGATGCCGGCCCGGAAAAGGCTCTCGTCGGCGTAGATATTGCCCACCCCGGCCAGCAGGCTCTGGTTCAGCAACGCCGACTTGATGGCCAGCCGCCGGCCGTGAAACAAGGCGGCAAACTCCAACTGCCCGATGGTGAGCGGCTCCGCGCCGGGTGCGCCGAAGGAAGCGCTACGACCGAGGTCGCGGAACTCCAGCCGCCCGAAGCGGCGCGGGTCGACAAAGCGCAATTCCCGCCCGCTGCCGAGGGTCAACCGGGCGTGCGTGTGCGGGGCAACGGGCGCCTCGGGAGTGGTCATCAGCAGGCGGCCCGTCATGCCAAGATGCACAATCCATTGGGCGGTTGGCGTGGCGTCCCGCTGGTTCAAACCACGGCGCGCGGAAGAGCCAGCGCCCAGTTCGCAGACAATGTGCTTTCCGGTGCGATGAACGGAGAGCAGAACGAGGCCCTCCAGCCCCTTGGCCTGTTGCGCGGGCGGCGTCTTGAAGGGCTCCCGGTGCGAACCGAACCAGACCTGGACAATGTGGTCGCCGCGCACATGCGCATCGACGCCGCGAGCAATGGTTTCAACCTCTGGCAGTTCAGGCATTTCTCCATTGTATGGAGAAAAACGGGGCCAGAACAAAAGCAGATTCTTCGTTCACCACCCCCGAACTGAAAAGCGTTCGGGACACCGTTCGCTCAGAATGGCAGTCTCAGTGTTGACCGGGATTGATCTACGATATTTACGGAAAAGCACTCTTTTCCGCACAACCTTCAGCTACGAGGAGCTTGCGATGAACCGTCGTCAGTTCGCAGTGAATTCTCTGGCCGCAGCCGCGGGCGTTGCACTGAATCCCTGGCAGAGCTATGGCGCCGCCCCAAAATTCATGGATCATGCTCCCGGGTCTGTATCCGAATCGCTCATCAAGGAAGCGCGATTCCCGGATGGTTTCCTTTGGGGTGTGGCGACAGCGTCCTATCAAAACGAAGGCGCCTGGAACGAGGACGGCAAAGGCGAATCGATCTGGGACGGGTTTACCCATACGCCGGGGAAAGTGAGAGGGGGCGTGACAGGCGACGTGGCCTGCGACCAGTATCACCTTTACCCCAAAGACATTGCACTGGCCAAGAACCTGAATCAGAAGAGCTATCGATTTTCAATTTCCTGGCCCAGGATTCAGCCAACAGGCATGGGTGCACCCAACATGAAGGGTCTGGATTACTACAGCCGATTCGTCGATACCCTTCTGGCGGCCGGAATCCGTCCGTGGTGCACCATGTATCACTGGGATCTTCCGCAGGCTCTGGAAGATCGCGGTGGCTGGCCGAACCGCGATCTGGCCAACTATTTCGCCGACTATGCCGGTATTCTTGCCCGGCATCTTGGGGATCGCATTACGGTTTGGGCGCCCTTCAACATGCCCTGGGCGATTGCGTTCATGGGGTATGCGGCGGGCGCTTTTCCTCCCTGCCGAACCAGCTTCGGCGATTTTCTGAAGGCGGCTCACACTCTTGCGCTGGCGCAGGGCGAGGCACACCGCGCAGTGAAGGCCGCCTCAGCCAAAGCGACCGTAGGAAGCGCTTACGAGATGGCTCCTGCGTACCCAAAGACGGATTCTGAAGGTGACCGCGCCGCCGCCGCCAGGTACCACGCCATGAACAATGTCTTCTTTCTGGAGGCAGCCATGAGCGGCCATTATCCCAAGGCTTTTGTGGGGGAGCCGCCCTATGACGCGATGGGCTTCAAGGCAGGCGACGAAAAGCTTTTATATGCGCCGCTGGATTGGGTGGGATTTCACTATTACACGCGCCGCATCGTCTCCGACGCGAGCAAGGAGAAGTTTGAGAGCGGGGGAAATTTCAGCGGCACCGAGATCGAAAACAATTCACCGGGTGGACGCGATCCGTACACGCGCTTCCGTGCCGCCATGCCCGCCGAAGGTCCGTTGACCGAGGCTGGCCTGGAAGTGTGGCCGCGCGGGATTTACGACTTGGTGACGCAAATTTCAAGGGAGTACAACCATCCCATCCTTGAGATTACCGAGAGCGGCTGCGGCTATCTTGACGGCCCGAATGAAGAAGCGCACGGAAGCATTCCGGATGGACGGCGCATCCAGTGGTATCGCGAAACGCTGGCGGAACTGGCTCGGGCCATCGCCGACGGAGCCCGTGTCCGCGCCTTCCACGCCTGGACATTGCTCGACAACTTCCAATGGGCAGAGGGCTACACGGAGCGGTACGGCTTGATCTACACAGATTTCCGCAACCAGAAACGCACCATCAAGGATTCCGGACTTTGGTATGGCCGGGTTGCGGCCTCGAATCGACTCGATGTGTAAGGCCAATGCGGCCAGGATCGCCCTCGGCTTGATGAGGGAATCACGCGGCACAGTACTAAATGAGAAACGTCGAGACGCTGTCGTCGTCCTCGCTCTCGCGGGCTCGCATGCTGCCCCACTTCTCCAGATACACCACGCCCAAACAAAGACCGGTGAGAAAAACTGCGACTGAGGAGTATTCGATGAGGGAGAGATTTCTGTCTTCCTGATGGGTCTGGTAGATCACCGTGCCGTGAATGTTGCGCGGAGTCATGCGCAAGTCCTGCGGAACGGGCACCTTCGGCATGGTGTCAAGGTAATAGGTGGAGATCACGGCAGAGAAGATCAATCCCGCCAGACCGGTCAACAGAAACGAGAGAGCAGTGAGCCTAAGTACTGCGAATTTTGCTGCCTTCATACGATCTCCCTTGGCGCGGACGCGATGAAAGATGTTTCGTATACAGCAGTCTCGTTGCAGGTGCATACTCTGGGCAAACTTGGAGATGTCACCGGTAAGGAAGCTCGATCGATGAGGCCAACGAAACTGGGGAAATGGAAATGGCCATCTAGAACGTCACCCTGCTTCAGCCTGGAGTCACTCATTCACCGGGAGGAGTCGCGACCAGGCAGGCAGAGTTGACACATGTTGATCATAGAACGATGGACGATCCATGTACTTATATTTAAATAACATTCGCGCGAATCGCGCACAAAAAAGTAATGCAGATGGGAACATCAGTGATTGTAGATCGTGTTACTGAACCTGGATATCTTCTGCGCCGCTGGTGACCTTCCATTACTTGCGCTCGCCGGGGCTGCGAATCCGGCTGGCCTCGAAGCTGACCACCTTCCACGCACCCCGCTCGTCGCGGACGTAGACGCGGGTATAGAGGAAACTGCCCGAAAGATCGCCCGCCGGAGTGACGCCACTGACCTCAGCGCGCGAAGTTACCAGCGCGGTGGTGCCGTAGAAGCGCACCTTGCGGTCGGAGAGCTCAAGCGATGTGAAGTGGACCTGGCCTGAACGCATGGCGGCCAGCGCCTGCTCCTTGGTCTGGAGCGTGCCGTTGGGGGTGATGGCGAGGTAGTCGTCGGCCAGCAGGGAGTCCACGGCGGCGGTGTTGGCCTGGAGTACCGCATTGCGCCACACTTCTTCCAACTGGTCGATCTCGCGGCGGCTCTCGTGCTTTTGCGTCCTGGGCATCCCGGCGTAAAGCCGTGGCGCGGAGGCGGCGAAAATGACCGCCAGGAGCACTGGAATGAGCACCAGGACAGGCGCCATCCGGTGGCGAATGAGTGGAGCAGGGTTGGTCTTGAATCCCGGCATAAGCGTAACGGATGGTAGCCCCGCAAGGTTGCGCCGGTCAATTCAATTCAGGACAGTGCGCAGCAAGAGTGTCTCCCTTTTCTGCGCACGCCGCCGCCACTCTTCTTGCGAGACTCACGCCGGTTGGACGGCGGAGGAAGCTTAAACGAGAGCAACCAGGTCTTCCCGATTCCTCTCGCGGAGCTTTTGGTAGATCCCGCCCACGGCAAACTTCTTGAAGTGCTCCGACTTGTGATGAGCCTCGAGCGCGGCGGCGTCCTTGTACTGCTCGTAGATAACAACCGTGTCGGGGTCCCCCTCCGCGTAGTGGGGAACGTAACTGACGCAGCCCTCCTCCTGGCGCGAGGCAAGGGCCAGCGAACGCAACACTTCGGCAATTTCAGCGCGATCTTCGGGAACAAACTTCATCCGGACCAAAAAGCTGATCATAAGAGCGTTTTTCCTCTTTTTCTGGTGGCAATCAGCCCCGCAGGGTTTCTCCAGTTTACGCGTGAATTTCGTCGAGCGCGGCAGCAAACTCTGGCAACGCCATGGTCTGATCCCGATCTGGGCCAGTGGAAACCATGCCGATCTTCGCGCCGCTTTCCCGCTCCTGGAAGCGCAGATACTCCTGCGCCGCCTTGGGCAGCCGGTCGAACTCGGTAATGCCCTCGGTGGATTCGCGCCATCCCTTGAACCTGGTGTAGACGGGCTTGATCTTCTCGAGGCCGTAGACGTCGGCGGGGATCTCGTCTGTCACCTTGCCGTCAATTTCGTAGCCCACGCAGATGGGAATCTCCTCCAGTTCGTCCAGCACGTCGAGCTTGGTGATCACCAGCCACTCGGCGCCGTTGACCTGGTTGGAGTAACGGAGCAGGGGAATATCAAGCCAGCCGCAGCGGCGGGGCCGGCCGGTGACCGCGCCGTACTCCTGTCCGCGCGCGCGCAGGTGGTCGCCGACGGCCTCCTGAATCTCCGTGGGGAACGGGCCCTCGCCCACCCGCGTGACATACGCCTTGGTTACCGAAATCACCGTTCCGATGGCCGTGGGACCCACACCGGTACCCGTGGCCGCGCCCCCCGCCGTGGACGACGAGGAGGTTACGAAGGGGTAGGTTCCGTGGTCGATGTCCAGCATGGTTCCCTGGGCGCCTTCGAACATCACCGAGCCGCCCGCGTCCAGAACCTTGTGCAGGAGCCGTCCCGTATCGGTGACAAAGGGCCGCATCTGCTCGGCGGCCGCAGCGTACTCGTCGTACATCTTGCTGGAATCCAGCGGGTCAGTACCGAACAGCGCATGGGCAATGGCGTTCTTTTCTGCGCAAGCCGCCTCGATGTGCGTCTTCAGCAGCTCAGGACGCAGCAGGTCCACAATGCGGAGGCCGCTGCGCGCCATCTTGTCTTCGTAGGCTGGCCCGATGCCGCGGCTGGTAGTGCCGATCTTCTTGCGGCCCGGCGCGCTTTCCGCGGCCAGCTCGATCATGCGGTGGTAGGGCAGGATCACCTGCGCCCGGTTGGAGACGTAGAGCTGCTCGTCCAGGGCGATGCCCATCGCGCGCAGCTTGGCCACTTCTTTGAGGAAGGCGATGGGGTCCAGCACCACGCCGTTGCCGATGACGCCCTTGCAGCCCGGCCGCAGCACGCCGCAGGGAATCAGTTGCAGAATGAACTTCTGCTCCCCGTGGATGACCGTGTGCCCGGCGTTGTGTCCGCCGGCATAGCGCGCCACGGCGCTGAAGCGCTCGCTGAGCACGTCCACAATCTTGCCCTTGCCTTCGTCGCCCCATTGGGCGCCCAGCACTACCGCAGTCTTTGCTCGCATGGCCATCCGTTCTTTTTGAAAGATTTTTCCTGCCCGGACGGCTCAACCGGCCCGCCGAACAAGCGCAAAAAAATCAGGCTGAACTACCCGCCCTGCACCACTTTCGATGATAAACCCTGGACGCTTTTGCCTCTGTGGGACCGGCAGCGGCTTGGGCCTTGCGATGCTCCCCTATACTTGTTCCTTGGTGTGCCGGTCCGTCCGGCCTCCTACACTGTTCCGAGAGACCCGCCATGGCGCTGAAGCCCACCAAACCGCACTTTCCGGAAGCGCCCCCGAAGACGCGGCGCGAGCGGCAACGCGAAATCTACCTGCGCTACCAGGTCTTCGGCCTGCTGCTGGTGGCGGCGGCGATTCTGGTCTGGGGACTGCTCCACACCCATCCCAACTGGATTTTTACTGCGGGCTGGTGGCGGCTGTGAGCGCAGCAGACCCACTGGCCGTGCTGCTGCTGGGCCCTACCGGCAGCGGGAAGACGGCGCTCTCGCTGGCGCTGGGCGAGCGGTTTGGCGGCGAGATTGTCAGTTGCGACTCAGTGGCCGTTTATCGTGGCATGGACCTGGGCTCTGCGAAGCCCTCCGCCGGGGAGCAGGCGCGGCTCCCGCACTACTTGATCGACGTCGCCGACCCGGATGAGCCTTTCACCGCGGGCAAGTACAGCCGTCAGGCGCGGTCGGCGTTGCGGGAAATCACCGGACGGGGAAAATTGCCCATTGTGACCGGCGGAACCGGGCTCTATCTGCGCGCGCTGACCGAAGGGCTTTTTGCGGGGCCGGAGCGGCAGACAGAGCTGCGCGCACGGCTTGAACAGAGCCGCCAGAAGCATACGGAGAACTGGCTGCATCGAGTGCTCCTGCGGCTGGACCCGGCGTCGGCCGAGCGCATTCACCCCAACGACACGCCCAAGCTGATTCGCGCCATCGAGGTTTGCCTGGCGGCGCAGAAGCCGCTCTCCGAGGTGAGGACGCGCGACCCCTTGACTGGCTTCCGGCTGCTGCGCATCGGCCTGAACCCGCCGCGACAGACGCTTTACGACCGGCTCAACCGGCGCTGCAAGGAGATGTTTGCCGCAGGGCTGATCGAGGAGACGCGCGGCTTGCTGGCTCGCTATGGCCCGGTGAAGGCTCTCGATTCGCTGGGGTATCGACAGGCACAGGCGGTGCTGGCGGGAACCTTGAGCCTGGAAGATGGAATCTCCGCGGCGCAGCAGGGCCATCGCAACTACGCCAAGCGGCAATTGACTTGGTTCCGGCGCGAGCCGGAGGTGATGTGGATGACCGGCTTCGGCGACCAGCCGGAGACGCTGCGCGCGGCTTTCGACGCGGTTCAGAAGAATCTCTAGCGTTTGTGGCGGCTTGAGTTTGTGCTTTCCCAGGTGCCCAACAGCTAGGCACCTGGGGCACCCATCTTCAGTGGATGTTCCCACTTCTCCCGACACCGGAACACCCATCTTCAGTGGAGGTGCTCACTTCTCCCGGCATCTGGGCCACCCGCCTGCGCCCCGGGCCGGAGCGCCTCCCCCGTCAGCCGGTCGGCGCGGCGAAGTGCGGGAAATGCTGTGGCCCAAATGCCAGCCACGGCCAAAGCGCCCAGGCCGCCGGCCACGGTGGCCCGCACCGCGCCCCACCATTGCGCCGTCAACCCGCTCTCAAACGAGCCCAGTTCATTGGACGCGCCGATGAACAGCGAGTTCACGGCGCTGACCCGGCCGCGCATCTCGGGCGGCGTGGAAAGCTGCAGAAGGGAGCCGCGAATAATCACGCTGACCATGTCGGCCCCGCCAGCCACGGCCAACGCTGCCATGGAGAGGCCCAGATTCCGCGAAACGCCGAAGACCACCGTCGCCGCGCCGAAGGTCGCCACCGCGACAAAGAGCTTTTGCCCGGTGCGTCGTCCCAGGGGAAAGCGCGCCATGGCCAGGGACATGGTGAGCGCACCCACGGCCGGAGCGGCGCGAAGCATGCCCAGGCCGCGCGGGCCGGCGTGCAGGATTTCGTGCGCAAAAATCGGCATCAGCGCCACAGCACCGCCCAGCAGAACCACAAACAGGTCCAGCGAAAACGAGCCCAGCAGCAGGGGAGAATGCCGCACATAGTCGAAGCCCGCGAAAATTACCTTCAGCGAGGCCGCGCGCTTTTCCATCCTGCCAAGCCGCACCTGGAGACTGGCGATCAGCAGCAAAAAACAAACCAGTGTCACAAGGGTAAAAACGTAGACAATCCCGGCGCCCTCGAGGCCCGCATTGCGCAGCCAACCCACCAGCGGCAGCGTGAACAGCAGCCCTCCCAGGGCTGGTCCGGTAACGTTGGCAAACTGGAAGATCGCCCCGCCCCAGGTGACCGCATTCACAAAGTGCTCTTCCGGAACCAGGTGCGGAATCAGGGCGGAACTGGCCGGCCCGGAGAATGCCCTGGCCGTGCCCATCATAAACAGCACTGCATAAATCGGCGCCACGGTGTGCGTTCCCCGGCGCGCCAGCTCAAGCAGCGCCAGCGTGCAGAAGACCTGCAATCCGTAACAAAGCAGAATGATCTGGCGGCGGTCGAAGCGGTCCGCGGCGTGTCCGGCCGGGAGCAGAAAAAGCAGGCCGGGAAAAAACAGCGCGAGGCCGGTATAGCCAAGATCCAGAGCGCGGTGGGTAATGGAATAGACCTGCCAGGCGACGGCCACCGCCTGCGCCTCTGCGCCCAGAATGACCGCGGCGCGTGCCAGTTGATACCGCCTGAAATCGCGGAACTGAAAGGCCTCGATGCCGCGCCGCTGGCGGTTGGGGAGAATGGAGTTCACTGTCTGTCCACTATAAAAGGCGCAAGGATGGGAGAATGCGCTTTTCGCTCGAAGAGGGTGGAATTCCAGGTCTCAAAATCGAATCCTCACCCCAGCGATGAAGACCTGTCGCTGGGACCCGAGACCTGGGGCTTCCATATTCAGTTCAACTCTGCGCGGTCAGAGTGCTAGTGCGCGGCATTCGCAGCGTTCTGCGCCTTCAGCCAGGCGTAGAGCGGGGCAAAGTAATCCAGCATGGCCTGCGCATCCAGGTGGTCGGTGCCGGTCATCTCTTTCAGCGTCTGCTGCCAGGGCTGGGACTGGCCGGTTTCCAGCATTTTGGCGAGCTTGGCGCCGGCAGCCTTGGAGCCGTAAAAGCTGCAACGGTTCAGAGGCCCTTTGTAGCCGCTGGCGTCGCACATGGCCTTGTAAAACTGGAACTGGTAAACGCGGGCCAGGAAGTAGCGCGCATAGGGGACGTTGGTGGGGATGTGGTTTTTGGCGCCGGCGTCGAAGTCGGCTTCAGAGCGCTTGACAGGCGGCACCACGCCCTGGTACTTGGCGCGCAGATCCCACCACGCCTTGTTGTAATCGGCGGGCTTGATTTCGCCGCTGAAAACCTGCCAGCGCCACTTGTCCAGAGCCAGCGCGAAGGGCAGAAACGCGACCTTGTCCAGAGCGGTGCGCAACTGGAGGGGAATGTCGGCCTCGGCGGGCGGCTCGGTGGTCGCCAGGCCCAGAGTCTTCAGATAGGCAGGCGTAATGGAGAGGGCGATGGAGTCGCCGATGGCCTCGTGGAACCCGTCGTTGGCGCCGTTGCGGAAGAGGAAGGGCTGGCGGTCATAAGCGCGCTGATAGAAGTTGTGCCCCAGTTCGTGATGCACGGTGGTGAAGTAGTCGGCGTTGACCTCGATGCACATTTTCACGCGCAGATCGTCCACCGAATCCAGGTCCCAGGCCGAGGCGTGGCAAACCACTTCGCGGTCGCGCGGATGCACAAACTGCGAGCGCTCCCAGAAAGTCTTGGGAAGGGCAGGAAAGCCCAGCGAGGTGAAGAAATTTTCGCCGTAGTGCACCATCTCCTGGCCGGCAGCCAGCTTGGCGGCGTGGCCCGCATCGGAGCTGAGGTCGGTGGCCGCGTTGAAGGCCGGAGCGGTGGCGGGGTTCTTGGCCGCAATCTGCTGCTTCAGCGCCGATTCCAGATCGAGGGGCTTGAACTGCGCCAGTTGTGGATCGGTGGGCGCGACCAGGTCGTAGATATTGCCCCACTCCTGCGCCCACATGTTCCCTAATAGCTGCGCCGGAATCATGCCGTCGGCGCGGTCGGCGGCCTTGCCGTACTTCTGAATCAGGCGCGTGCGGACGTAGGTGTGCAGCTCGCGATAGAGCGGCTCGAGCTGCGTCCAGGCGCGCTCCATCTCCGCGGAGAACTCAGCCGGCGTCATGTCGTAGCCGGCGCGCCACAACTCGCCGGTATCCTGATAGCCCAACTCTTTGGCGCCGATGTTCTGGAGCTCGATCAGGCGCGCGTACTTGGGACGCATGGGCGCTCCAATGGCGTGCCAGCCCACCCAGAGCTTGGTCAGCTCTTCCGGATCTTGCGATTTGGCCATGATGCCGGAAAGCTCGTCGATGCCCAGGCACTTGGCGCCGGGCGCAGGCTCCTGGCCCGCGGGCGTGCCGGGGCAGAACTTGCCCTTGCCGTACATGCCGGTCAGTTGCGCGGCCAGCTCCGACTCCTCGGCCAGCAGCTTGGGATCTTTGGGCGCGGCCGGCGCGTTCACTTGCAAGAGCTTGATCTGGCGCTTGAGTTCCGGAGGCAGCTCCACGTGGTCGAAGCGATGGCTCTCCGCGGTCAACGCCAGGGCGAGCGCCGTGGCTTGCTCGTTGATCAGGGCCGAGGTCGCCTCGGTGTCTTCGGTGATGTCGGTTTCGGCGGTCCACCCGGCGTGCGAGGCGTCCGTGTTGAGCTTGAGCAGTTCGGTGTTGGCCCGGTCCACAAAAGCCTGCGCTTCGGCCACTGTGGCGGCCTTGGGTTCAGCAGGATTTTGTGCAAAGGACAAGGGAGAAAAAGCAGTCAGGAAAAGTGTGGCAGTTAGAACAAGTTTAAGCATGGCCGGAGTATAAATCCGGCCGTGGTTGTTTGGCTTCAGATGTTTCGCTCCCCGGCGCGGACCGCAATTGCTGTGGAACGCGGCGGGATAAGGGCTGAGGTTTTCCACATTTTCACCACGAGGCTGTGAAAAAGTCGGGCGCCCGCGTTTGGGACCCGTTCAGCCCGATTCCGCTATCCTTAGCTTTGGAGCTCCCTGCACAAATTCGTCGCGAGCCCGGCGGGTGGGCCGCCGCCGCCGTCGCTCTTTGCGGGGTCTGCGCCTTTCTTGAGCTCTATTGCACCCAGCCCCTGTTGCCCCTGCTGACGCACCTGTTCCATGCCTCAAAGACCGGCGTGGGCATGACGGTTTCTGCCGCCACCCTCGGCGTGGCGCTCTCCGCGCCTTTCTTCGGAGCGCTCACCGAGCGGCTGCCTCGCAAGCGGGTCATTGTGATTTCGCTCATCGGCGTTGCCCTGCCCACCTTGCTGGCCGCCACCTCCACCACCCTCGCCCAGCTCATCTTCTGGCGGTTTCTGCAGGGCATCACCATCCCCGGCATCGTGGCCGTGGTGGTCACCTACATTGGCGAGGAGTGGCCGTCAAACCGCGTGGCCCTCATCATGAGCTTCTACGTCAGCGGCACGGCGCTGGGCGGCTTTGTGGGACGGATTTCAAGCGGCATCCTGGCCGACCGCTTCAACTGGCGGGTCAGCTTCCTGGTGCTGGGCGTTACGGCTTTGGCAGGGGCCGGAGCCGTGGCCGCCTGGCTGCCCAAAGGAAGCCGGACGCCAGGAACCTCGAATCCTGTAGTCGGAAATCCGGCGCCCGCACACCTCGCGTTTCCCTACCAGGTGCAGGAACTCTTCCGGCGCCCCCGGCTGGTGGCCACCTTCGCCGTCGGATTCAACGTTCTCTTTTCCCTGGTCGGCGTTTTTTCCTGGATCGGCTTCCACCTGGCCGCGGCGCCCTATCTGCTGTCGACCACCGCGCTCAGCTCGCTCTTCTTCGTCTACCTGGTCGGGCTGGTGGTTACGCCCGCGGCCGGGTTTCTGATCACCCGCGTCGGCCTGCGCGCCGGAATTACCGGCGCCATTCTCTGCTCCATGAGCGGCGTGCTGCTGACCCTGGCTCCGGGGCTGCCGGTCATCATCCTTGGACTGGCGCTGGTCTCCTCCGGCGTCTTCATCGCCCAGACTGCTTCGCAAAGCCACTTGCGCGTGGCCGCACCACCAGAGGCGCGTGTGACCGCCGCCGGGCTCTACCTGACCTGCTATTACCTGGGAGGCACCGCGGCCGGCGTGCTTCCCGGAGCCTTCTGGGCCTTGGGCAAATGGCCTGCCTGCGTGGCCTTCATTGTCTTGATGCAGGCGGTGGCTCTGACCATCGCCCTGATCGGCTGGCGAACTCCCAAACCGGTTGCAATCCCCGCACAGAATCTTGAGAGCGCTTCGCTCAGCAGCACCAACGAATAACGCCAACAAGGTCAACGCAGCACGAACGAGTAACGCCGTGTATGACAGCGTCGGCTCCTGTCAACTAATTTTCGCAACAAGGCCCTTGTTGTGGTCGGAGGGGTGTCAAGGGCGCCGTTGTTTGGCGTTCATCTTGACCCTTGACACCCCTC
>Ga0302278_10000806_pt1 | contig 39540 bp, 43 predicted proteins | sample III_Bog_N3_2_FD_194543 | JGI IMG/M metagenome (GOLD analysis project Ga0302278, IMG submission 194543) | Peat permafrost microbial communities from Stordalen Mire near Abisko, Sweden - III_Bog_N3_2 | ecosystem: Environmental > Terrestrial > Soil > Wetlands > Peat | place: Sweden: Abisko...
TGCCGAGCAAAAACGGCTTTAGCGGTACGATGGCGGCAGGGGGTTAAGGAACTGGAACTGCCTCTGGTGCCAGTACGGATAGGCGACCTGCGCTGCGCTCGCCTCGTCCAGTTTCGCGACTTGTTCAGGCGTCAGTGTGAAACTCGCCGCCGCCAGGTTATCGCGCAGTTGGTGTTCGTTGCGCGCTCCGATAATCAGGCTTGAGATCGTGGGCTTTCTTAACAGCCAGTTCAGCGCGACTTGGGGCACGGTCTTGGCAGTTTCGGCGGCGACGGCATCGAGCGCGTCCACGACTTTATACAGGTATTCGTCGGATACTACCGGGCCTCCGTCAGCCGCTTTGTGCAAGCGGCTAATCTCCGGCAGTTTCTGGCCCCGACGGATTTTTCCCGTCAGACGGCCCCACCCCAGCGGACTCCATACCAGCGCTCCCACACCGTCGGCGTAAGCTTGCGGCATTAATTCCCATTCGTAATCGCGCCCGATCATCGAGTAATAAACCTGGTGAGCCACGTATTGCGACCATCCATATTTTTCGCTGACGTCGAGTGACTTTTGTAGATGCCATCCGGAAAAATTTGAGGCGGCGATATAACGCACTTTTCCTTCGCGGACGAATTGATCGAGCGTGCTCAGCGTTTCTTCGATGGGCGTTAATCCGTCGAAGCCGTGCATGTGATAAACGTCGACGTAATCCGTCTGCAGCCGCTGCAGGCTACCTTCGATTTGTTGAGCAAGATGATGACGCGACGATCCGGCGTTGTTCGGACCCTGGCCGAACGGGAAGGTGGCCTTGGTTGAGATCAGTATCTTGTCGCGCGATAGGTGCTGAATCGCCTGTCCCAGAATTTCTTCGGAAAGACCATCGGAGTAGACGTCGGCGGTATCGAAAAAATTCACGCCGGCTTCCATACATTGATCGATGAGGCGCGTCGCTTCGGCCACGTCAGTGGCGCCCCACGCGCGGAAAAATTCATTGCCGCCGCCAAAAGTTGCGGTGCCGAAACACAGAACAGGAACCTTCAATCCACTCTTGCCCAGCTGTCTGAATTCCATATCTTCGATTGGACGAGACTGATTTCCGTGCGGTCGCAAACGTTTTTCTTGCCACCAGATGTGGCATTGCCCTGGCGTCCTTGTGATCCGTCTTCCCGGTCCGTATAGTTAGGGAATACCGAGGTCATCATGGAAACGATCAGCACAGAAACAAAGGCGTTCTTGTCTCTACTTGATGAGTGCATTCATAAGTACGATTTGCTCTGCCATCCCTTTTACAAAGCATGGTCGGCGGGCGAACTGACGCGCGACGATCTCCGCCGATATGCGGAAGACTATTTCCCGCATGTCGAGGCATTTCCCGGATATCTGGCGCAGTTTGGCGTGCGCTTGGAAGAAGGCGAATTGCGGCGTGCAGTCCTGGCGAATATGACGGATGAAAAGGGCGGCGAAGACTCGTTTGGCGAGCCCGAGCGCTCCCACTCCGAGTTGTGGCTCGATTTTGTGGAAGGCGTGGGCGGAAGCCGTTTCGCGAAACACCGGGCTGTGGGAGAAGTTCGAAAGCTTATTTCCTGGTTTCATCGCGTCGCCGGTGAAGGAACTCCCGAGGAAGCGCTGGCCGCTTTTTATGCCTATGAATCGCAAGTCCCGCGAATCGCACAGGAGAAGAACCGCGTGCTGCGCGAAGTTTACGCTGCCGATGAAAAGACGCGAAGCTACTTCACTCTGCACGCCGACGCCGACGTGCATCATGCGAATGTGTGGCGTGCTCAGTTGGAGAAGCGCGTGAGAGCGAATCCCGAGATGAGCAAGAATGCCCTCTTGGCGGCTGAGACAGCCTGCAAACACTTGTGGGCTGTGCTCGATGGATTCGAGAAAAGACGTGTCGATTATGCTGAGCCCGTTGTGGCGGGTCAGAACTGAACGTCCGGTGTTCGCGTTTCGTTTCTATTCGCCAATCTCTGCCCTGAACGGGGGCTGATCTACAATCCTTCAAGGTACGACATGGCCCAACCGATCCCGATCCGCGCCCACGGGGAGGCGTCCGAAATTGTTGAACTGAGACATACGCTCTCCGCTCATCATCCCGAGTTGCCACCCGTGTATTCGACTCCTGACATGATCCGCCTCATGGAAACAGCATGTTTCCATGCGTTGCAGCCATTCTGTGAGGAAGGCGAAATCACGGTCGGAGTTTCCATAAACGTGGAGCACCGGGCCGCGACCGGTATTGGGATGCGCGTTCATGCGAAGGCAGAACTAGAGTCGTTCGACGGACGGTTCTACATAATGCGAGTTCGGGCGGACGATGGCGCGCAGGAGATCGGGCGCGGGACCGTCGGTCGCGCCGTGGTGCATGTGCCAAGCTTCATGCAGCGAATGCGGGAAAAAGCCCAGTCTAGATGATGTGTCTGGCAACCGGATAGCCACGGAGATCCAATCGGGGAAAGTTATGCAATCAACACGAGTTTCGCCCTCCCACATTGATCGTGCGATTCAGTTCCGGCAGCTCCATCGAGGGCCGGAGGTGCTTATCCTCCCCAACGCGTGGGATGTGGCGAGTGCACGGATTTTTGAAGACGCTGGCTTTCCGGCAATCGCGACGACTTCCGGTGGCATCGCTTTCTCTTTGGGGTATCCGGACGGGCAACGGATTCCACGTGAAGAAATGCTGGCGCGCATTGCGCGCATTGCGCGCGCGCTACAGGTACCGCTAACCGCGGATGTCGAATCGGGATACGGTTCGACTCCCGAAGACGCAGCCAGGACCGCGAGTGAGCTGATGCAGGCAGGCGTAGTGGGCATGAATCTGGAAGACGCAGGCCATCGTCCCGATCAACCGTTGATCGACTTGCAACTCGCCGTCGAAAAAATCCGGGCAGTGCGCGAGGCGGCGATGCAGATTGGGTCCCAGATCGTGGTGAACGCGCGCACCGATGTGTACTTGCTCCCGGGAGGGAATGCGGATGCAGATTATTCGGAGGCGCTACGTAGATTAATCGCTTTTCGCGACGCCGGTGCCGATTGCGTTTTCGCTCCGGGCTTGAAAGATTCGGAGACGATTGAGCGACTCGTCAAAGCCGTCGCGTGTCCGCTGAACATTCTTGCTGGTGTGGGATCGCCATCGATTCCCGAACTCCATAAATTAGGCGTTGCGCGGGTCAGCGTAGGATCGGGTCCGATACGGGCGACGCTCGGGTTGTTGCAACGGGTGGCGCAGGAGTTGAAAACCACGGGAACCTATGGCGCGATGGAGGGTGCTGTCGCTTATGCCGACGTCAATCAATTATTGGCCGGTTGAGGGTTGCTTTCAATCGCAGAGGCTCAAGATCTAAAGCCGACAGTCAAGTCTAGATGCCCCGCGGGGCGGGGCCGGACGAATGCGTCCGCCCCTGCGCAAGCGTTGTCCCGAGCGTTATCCGTTAACTAAGTCCATCATGTGTTCGGGATAGCGAGTGCCTGAAGCCGCACCAGACGGGAACACTTTGTCCAGCCCGCTTAGATCCTGAGCGCTGAGCTGCAGATCGGCTGCCGCGGCATTTTCTTCCAGATACTTGCGGCGCTTGGTGCCGGGGATGGGAACGACATCGTCTCCCTGGGCCAATACCCAAGCCAGCGCTAGCTGGGACGGTTGGCACTTCTTGTCCTCGGCGATGGTTTCTACTTCCTTCACGAGATCAAGGTTCTTCTGAAAGTTCTCTCCCTGAAAGCGCGGAGTAAAGCGGCGATAATCGTCGGGTGCGAGATCATCGAAAGTCTTGATTTGCCCACTCAGAAACCCTCGTCCGAGAGGACTGTAGGCGACAAACCCGATGCCAAGTTCGCGGCAGGTAGCCAGGATTTCGTGTTCGGGGTCGCGCGTCCACAACGAATACTCGGTCTGCAGAGCCGCGATGGGATGAACCTTCACGGCGCGACGCAGCGTGCTGGCACTGGCTTCCGACAAGCCGATGTAACGAACCTTGCCTTCTTTCACCAAGTCCGCCAAAGCGCCCACCGTTTCTTCGATCGGGGTATCGGGATCGACGCGGTGCTGGTAGTAAAGATCGATGTAGTCGACTGCCAAACGCTGCAGGCTGGCTTCGCAGGATTTCTTCACGTAGCCGGCCTTGCCGTTCACTCCGCGCAGGTTGGGATTGGCGGGGTCGCGTACGATCCCAAACTTGGTGGCGAGTATGACTTGATCGCGTTTTCCCTGGATGGCGCGCCCGACCAGCACCTCGTTTTTGTGTGGGCCGTAGACGTCCGCGGTATCCAGAAAATTGATACCCAGTTCGAGCGCACGATGGATGGTCGCGATCGATTCAGCGTCGTCGCGTCCGGAGTAGAACTCCGACATGCCCATGCATCCGAGGCCCAGAGCGGAAACTTTTAAGCCGGAACGTCCCAGAGAGCGGGTTTTCATGAGGCCCTTTCGCTTCGTACAAAAGTAAGATGTACCATCTCTGACTTCAGATGCGAAAGGGTCGCGCACGGGTTCACGCTAATCCGCTAGGACACGACTTTGCTCAAATCAGAAAGTAGCCGACATCGCCCCCGTGGCGGTCTGTTGCTCCAGGCGCTCGAGAATCGGAAGCAGTTTCAATCCCGAAGACATGCGGTAAAGCGCGTAGGCATGGAAGGCGATGGCCAGGTAATCCTTGAATAGCAGAAGCAGCAGGCCATCAAGCGCATAAAGAGCCATGGGCAAATACCATGCCCATTTCTGCCCCTTGCGCGCGAAATTCCAGAACAGCACGAAGACACCGGCAATGATTCCGTTGATGACGAGGTCGAGCAGAAAACCGGGAGAGCCCGCTTGATGCGCCAGGGCATCGACCAGTTGGGATGCTCCAAGCCCGAAGATAAATTGGATCCTGGCGCCGGACATGGTGAGAATCGAGTTCAGCAGCGACAGGCCGGCTATCATCAGGAACCAACTGGCGGGTCCTTTGAGAGCCTGCAGGACGCGGGCTTTCTGTTGCTCGGCTTCCGTGGGACTCGCGCCGCTCGGTGAGTAGTTATAACCCGCATCCGCCATTCGAATCCTCGCTTCCGCTCAAAGAGATTTTTGGAACCTCGGAAAGGTAACACAGCTTCGAAAAAAAGTAAGTGCCTTTAAAATCGAGAATTCCCCAACCGGTTGGGTAGTAGCTAATGAAGTTAATGGCTAGTTACTAGTGAGTAATTCGGATCATCGGTTTTGTAACAGGCAATACCTCGCCGATCTCAACGGCGGCAACCCCGGCGTCCTGCAGCGTCTTTGTTAGCCTTTCTGCATCTTCGGCGGAGACGGAGATCAATAATCCGCCCGCAGTTTGTGGATCGAAGAGAAGCGTGCGAATGTCGGCGGGAACCGACTCTTCATAGGTGACCACACATTCGGCAAAATCGCGATTTGCGTTGAGTCCTCCGGGAATATATCCGGCGTGAATGCAGTCGAGCGCGCCGTCAATTGCCGGGATTTTATTTGAATGAAATATCATGCTGACGTTGGAGGCTAGGGCCATTTCGCGCGCGTGGCCGATGAGGCCGAAGCCCGTGACGTCGGTGAGGGCGTGGACGGACCACCCCGCGTCCTGCGGAGCCGCAGCCTCCCCAGTTCGCGTCGCGCTAATCACTTCGGCAGCCGCTTTATTTAACGTGGTCATCGACTTCACGGCAGCATCGATCCACTCCTGTTTAGCCAAACCTTTCTTGATGGCTGTCGAAATTACGCCCGTGCCCAGGGACTTGGTGAAAATTAAACGGTCCCCGGGTTGCGCACCTTGGTTGGCGAGGACGCGCTGCGGATGAATGAGTCCGGTGATCGCGTATCCGAACTTGGTTTCTTCATCGCGAATGCTGTGGCCGCCGACTACCGTGCATCCCGCTTCAATCATCTTCGATAAGCCGCCCGCGAGAATACGTTCTAGAATCTCGATATCCGCTTTTTCAGGAAAACAGACAAGGGCGAGGGCGGTGCGCGGCTTTCCGCCCATTGCGTAGACGTCGCTGAGTGCATTGGTAGCGGCGATCTGACCGAAGGTGAACGCGTCGTCCACGATCGGCGTAAAAAAATCGACCGTCTGGACGAGCGCCATCTCAGGCGTGAGCAGATACACGCCGGCGTCGTCGGCGTGATCGAAGCCGACTAATACATTCGGGTCGTGTTGCCGGGCTAATTTCCCAAGCACCGTGTCCAGCACCGCCGGACTCAGCTTTGACGCTCAACCCGCGGCTTTAACAGACTCCGTCAGACGGAATGGTTTTACTTCGGGCACAGGTCATTGTAATGCCCTGGGTAGACAGCGGTGGTTGACGACAGCTAATCGAACTGGCAGCCGTGGGAGCAAATCAGCGGGCGACGAATTCACTTCGTGCTGACTTGCGTGATCTGGAGTTCCGGATAAGCATGATTCCACTGCGCCGAGATGTTTTCGAACGTCAGGCGGAAAGGCTTGCTTTCGCCTGGAGCGAGCGGAGACGAGCTTAGATCGACTGCTTCGTCATACGGTCCTCCGGTTCGCAAAACGTGAATCGGCAACTCTTCGCGCTGCGCCGTCTGCCCTAGTTCGTCCTTGAAGGTGACTTGAACTACTGCGTGGGTGACGGTCTGTTTTCCCGTATTGGTGATTGTGCCATCAAGATAGCTCACCGTCGCGCCGACAAAATTTTGCGCGGCGCTCGTCTTCAAGTCCGAAAACTTTAGGTTGGCGGCGTACGCGGGAGGGGCGGTGGTTTTTTTCTGCTCGCTGCGGAAAATCAGCGCGAGGATGCCGACCACGACTCCCACTACAATGATCCCCACGAGGATGGGGCGAAGACTTGATTCCCGCGGCTCCGCAGTGGGATTGGGTGTTGACTGGATCAGGCTATCCATTTCGATTTACTTCTTGCGCACGCATCCATGGCCGGATTGTACTACCGCCCTTTCTCAGGTTCGCGTAGCGGCGGACGCATTTCGTCCGCGCCCCGGCCGTTCAGCGTCAGGCCGGCTACTTTCGCGAGTCGGTGACTTTGTAGTTGCTGTAGTCAATGGTAAGAGTCGCGCGGCCTCCCAGTCGGATGTAGCTGATCGATTCGTTGCGTCGAGGGAGCCAGAAGCCTTCGACTTTCATATACTCATGCCGAATTTCGCTTTTCTTCGTCCAGAAAGATGGATTCTGGGCGGGCTCCGCCTCGATGTGGGTCACGGCGAAATCGGTGCCATCGACCCAAGCCTTTCCGCGATAAAGATACTTGTTTCTCGTCTTGGGGAAGACCGCGAGAATATATTGACTGCTCTTGTGAGCGGTCTCGTCCATCGGTTCGAAGCCGACCAGCGCGATGTCGTAGTTTTCCCGGTTGAGTAGCGTTTGTCGGTGAATATCGGGCTCGGCTGCTTCTTTTTCGCTTTCCAGCAGGCGCTTGAACACACGCTCAATGATCAGCTTCGATCCCGATTGAGAGACGATCTTGAACGTCTTGGTCGCGGGACTATCGAACGCAGCGCGCACCGTCATTTCGGCCTCACGATCGCCCGGAAATCCGCGATAGACGAGCCGGTAAGTCCGGTCGCATTCGTAGTGGCGCAAAGCCTTCGCCCTTTCCACATCATTGTGGATGAGATTATTTACAACCTGCTCGACCGTAAGGGGGGCAGTAGTAATCGAGACTGGGAGCGAGTCGGAATCGGCGACGGCGGGAAGAACCGAAGCCAATGCTAATACCACGGGCGCGATTGTTCTGAGGAAAAAACTGATCCCATTCTGCATCGAACTATGTATTCTCTCTGCTGGCATTTCCATCCATTATCGTTTGCGAGCCAGTGCTTTGCCAGAGGGGGCGCGCTCCGAAATCCTAAATAACGGCGGAGCGGCACCAGTGGCTGAATTTCGTCTTGGGCAAAAAGGTTGGAGGCGCGTAAAGCTCCCAGGCTAGTTCGTATTTTCACCCAACGGAAGGCATGTAACAAAGTTCAGTTGAATATTTTGAATCACTTGCGGACAACGATAAACGGTCCAATAATTGCAGCCCAGCAAGTGAATCTAGGAGCCCTCCCCCATGTGGACTCAGCAAAGTGAACGTGCGGTGCAGTGGAATTGGATTGCGATCTTCTCTTACTCGGCGTCGCTGGCCGTTAGTTTAGCGATTTGGCGCGAGCTCTACTTGGCCGTGCAGTTTCTTGTGAAGTAACCTGAGTTGCGAGACACGCCTAGGTGAGGTCCGACCATTGTGGGCCGGATTGTGACGGAGTTGAACTCCGCCCAACTGCGTCGTCTAGCGCCCGGGACGATCTGTGGCCCTCCTCAGTGGTCGTAGTGAAGTAGGGAAAAAACGTCATAGCCTGCCAATTTTTCGCGGCCGTTCAGGAAGTCCAGTTCGACCACGAATGCTAGTCCTGCTATTTTCGCCCCCAGAGCGGTCGCCAAGTCGGCTGTGGCTCGTGCCGTCCCTCCCGTGGCCAACAAGTCATCAACAATCAAAATGCGCTGGCCGCGTTCAATCGCATCCTTGTGAAGTTCAAGGGCATTGCTTCCATACTCCAGTTCATAACTAATCTTGATCGTTTCGGCCGGCAGTTTTCCGGGCTTGCGGACGGGGACAAATCCCGCATTTAAGCGATACGCCAAGGCGGGCCCAAAAATAAAGCCGCGCGCTTCCATGCCAAGAACCAGGTCGATTTCTTTTCCAATGTAGTTTTCCGAGAGGGCGTCGATGAGGCGGGCGAAGCCGACCCTGTCTTTGAGCAGGGTGGTGATGTCGTAGAACAAAATGCCCGGTTTGGGAAAGTCGGGCACCTCGCGGATCAGCTTTTTGAGCCGGTCGCAATCCGCGGATGTACTTAACGTTTGGCTTGCGGCGCTTTCGGGTGATGTAGCGGGATTCGACATGATGCGTTAGGCTCCTCGAACTTGAAAAGACGTGAGTCCGGCGATCAGCTCGGCGTCGAATTCCTCGACGTGGTCGACGCGTGCGGCGCGCGGACCCTCCTGCAACCTGGCTCGCAACCCAGACAACTGATCATGGGTTCCGATTGCCAGTAATTCGACGCTAGCATCGGGGTTATTTCGTACCCATCCTACGATCTTCAAAATGTGCGCTTCGCGCTCCACAAACCACCGGAAGCCGACACCCTGGACGCGGCCGCGGACAAGAAAGCGGCGCGCGTGCGCGGGAGATGTGTTGTGGGAGGAATCCATCGGTTAATTGCAGAGGCCAGACGAGGCAACCCGACCTTCTGACGAATGCTCTGTGGAACTACTGCGCCCTCGATAGATAGGTGCCCTCGGCCGTATCCACTTTGATTTTCTCTCCCTCATTGATAAAAGGGGGGACTTGTACGACGAGTCCGGTTTCCGTCTTGGCCGGCTTGGTAACGCTGGACGCCGTCGCGCTCTTCAGACCCGGCTCGACTTCCAACACGGTCAGAATCACAGTCTGGGGCAGTTCGATGCCGACCGCTTTCCCATCAAAAAACTCAACCTTGATCTGAAGGTTTGGAGTCAGGTACTCGACGGCGTCACCCAGCGTCTCGCGGGTGAGGTGGGTCTGCTCGTAGTTCTCGGTGTTCATGAAGTAGTAGTCGTCGCCGTCGCTGTACAGGAACTCCATGCTTTCTTGGTCGACGATGACCTTCTCGATCGGGTCGGGAGAGCGAAAGCGTTCCACGAACATCGCGCCCGTGCGCAGGTTGCGCAGCTTGGCCTGGATGAAGGCGCGGAGATTGCCGGGAGTGCGGTGCTCGACGCTGAACACGGAGTGCAGATCATCTTTGTGCTTGATGATCATGCCGGGACGGAGTTGGGTCGCTGGAATCGACATTGCTGGTTTACATCTCCTTAGACTGTTAAGACTGTTAGGAATTCTTGGCAGCCGGTTACGTCTCGGAACTCCGACGGGCCCACTGTTGGCCCGCAGGAATGGAGTCGCCGGGCTTCCGCAGTACTTTGGGCCCAACTCCCTATTTTACACAGAGGCAGAGGGTTGTGGGAATGGCGAGTGCCATTACTGAATTGGAGTAGCCCGCGTGGAGTGTCATTCCGGCAGTATGGGTCTAGAATGTTGTGACGGGGTGATTCCCGTCGTGCGCGATTGAGATTGAAATGATTTGGAGGTCTTTTATGCAGATTGGAAAATATCGAGGTTCCGAAGGCAGTTCTGGGACGGCAATCACGTTTCTGCTGATTGGACTGGGCATAGGCGCTGCAGTTGGCTTGTTACTGGCTCCGAAGACGGGGCGACAGCTGCGGAAGGACTTGCGGCGTTCTTACGATGATGCGCTGGAAACGGCATCCGACTGGACCGAAGAGGCGAAAGACCGTTTGGACGAAGTGGTTGAGAAGGGTAGTGATCTTGCCGAAGAACTCCGGACGAAAGCGAAACCGCTGAGCGACCTGCTGCGGCGGTCGTAAGTCAGCGACAATCTTGCGCTGACCGTGATGATCACGGTCGTGAGTCTTGAGTTACGACAAAATTGGACAAGCCGAGTCGCAGGTCCCCACACCTCGCACGTCACATGCGTTAAGGTTCGGCTTGAGTTTCGTCTTCGAGCTTGCGCTTCTTCTTGTGCACGCTGCGGATAACAACACCGACTGAAACGCGAAAGTTGTCCTGTTTTTTCTTGGGGTAGGTAGGAAACTGAGACTCGGTCTGAAAGTAATCAGCCTTGATTCGTAAAGCAAAACGCGGATTGATTTTGTAATCGAGGCCACCGCCAGCCACCAGAACCCGGCCCGTTCCGACTTCCACGTTCGTGCTGCCGCCGCCAGTAGCCAAACCGCGCGTGCCGCCGTGTCCATAGAGAATTTCGCCGATGGGCGTCCAGCGCTCATACTTGCGGCGCGCGAATTGCCCTCCGAACAGAACGTTGTACTCACGAGTTTGCACGTCAAAAGTGGGGAAACCGCTGGGGCAGAAGATATTCGGGCAATTCGGAAACGGAGCTGGAGAAGCGCTGGGAATCTTCGAGGTTCCGAAAAATTGACCACCTTCAACTACGAGGCCGAGCCAATGCGTGGCGTTCAGGCCGAGAGATGCATCCCAGCCCGGCAATCCGGCCCAATGACCGGCATTGAAGAGGCCAGCCTCGGCGTACGAGCCTCCGGCAAAAAACTCGAATCGCGGGTACTGAATCGCAATCGTTGTGCTCGTTTTTTCGGTAGTACTCGGAAGCGGCGTGGCTTGGGGAACGGGTGTCTGCGTTGGAGTTTGATCCGCTGGTGGAGCCGGCGTCGGGACCTGTGCCCACGAGATCGCGCACAGCGCAGCCACACCGACCAAAACTCCCAGGTATTTCCTCACTATTCCTCCTTGAAGTAAGCAACCGATGCCCATCGCAGCCCCCTAAAGGGACGACTGAATTTAAGCGGGTTGCAGTATCGCTAAAGCGATACCGGATACAAATCCCTCACGGCTGCTTATCGGGCAAGGCTCAAGGCCATGAACGACGCGGCGATTGCGAAAACTGTCCTACTCAGCACCAGACACTGCTTTTCCGAATACCGTATTGTAGTGAAGCTCAATGTTCCCGCAGACCCCTTGGTCGGGCGAATAGACGACGCAGGTATCAAAGGGACGCGAATAAACGTGAAGCGTCACGGCACGCTGATTCGCCTCGCGCGGATTCACTACCCGGTGTACGGGCTCCCTGGGATCGACGGCGCAGGGATTCTCCGCCGTCAACTCCACCGAGTTAGATGCGTGCAAACGGCACCTCCCCGCCTCGAGATCTTGAAATCCGACATGAAAATTCTCGACGAGCAGTTTTCCGGCGGGGGCGGCCATCCAGCAATTCTGATCGCGATGGTTGTGGACCGAGCTACTCTGTCCCACCTCCCAGCAAATGGCGATAAGTTCGTAGAGGTCCGTCTTGTCGATCAGGTTGCGCGTGTAATGTTGGCGGTCCCAGGTGAGATAGGGCGCGAGGCTAGCCTCGTCAACCGGCATATTGGCGAGCAAAGATCGTACTTCTTCGGTGCCCTCGAAGGCGGATGGGGAAAGCTCGCGAAGTTTCTCGACCAAAAGTTCGATGCTTACGCGGGCCGGTGGTGCGACTGGACTCATAGACGTATCCGATTCGATGGGTTCGACAAACTATTGAGTATACCGCGTGCGGAAGCGGAAACCGTAAGGACCGGGCTGAGTTGCGAGGTAAATTGGCTCGGGCGGGACAGAGGTCAGCCAGCTCAGAGGCATCAGGCAGCAGCGGAGCGCCGCGCCTCACCCTCTCGGGCGACTGTACAATCGGAGACGGTTCGCGGAATCCAATGGAATTCAGACTTACGGACAATGAAGTGCGGGTACTCGGGGCGCTGGTGGAAAAAGACATTACTACGCCTGAATACTATCCCTTGTCGCTCAATGCGCTGATGAATGCGTGTAATCAGAAGTCGAATCGCGATCCAGTCATGCAGTTGGACGAAGACGCTGTGCGCCAAGCGTTGGATGGTCTCCAGGCCAATCGCATGGCAGGGCCGGCTCGCGGAGCGGACAGCCGGGTTACGAAGTACGAACAGAGACTGCAGGAGGTCTTCAACTTCACGCGTGCGGAAACGGCGGTTTTGTGCGTATTGTTGCTGCGGGGTCCGCAGACTCCTGGGGAACTGCGCGGACGCACCGAGCGCTTGCATAGTTTTGAGACGTTGGACGATGTGCAATCGGCGCTCCAGAAGTTGATGCAACGCGAGCCTCCGTTAGCAAAGGTGCTGCCGCGGCAGCCGGGAACGAAAGAGTCGCGATACGTGCACTTGCTCGGCGGTGATTTAGTCGTCGCTGAAGCGCCTGTCCAGCCAAGCGCGGGAGTGGAACGCAGGTCGGCGGACGCGGAGCGCATCGCGCGATTGGAAGAAGAAGTGGCGGAGTTGCAGCGGGAAGTCTCGGAAGTTAAGGACCAGTTGGAGAGATTTCGTAAGCAGTTCGAGTGAGGGATCACCGTCGAGACGCGGAAAACGCCGGGAAAGTCAAAGCCTTTACTAGTGGGTCCGCTGGGGCGCACGCTGGAATGTTTTCCGTCGACACTCCGGGTTGACCGTTCCGCTGTAATCTCCCGCTTTCTGTATCGATTGTGAAAAATCGTTATAACACGCGTTCTTGCGCGTAACCTGCTGCGCCTAATGCTGAGATGATCTCGGCGATGTGAGCGGGGCCGCGGGTTTCCATGGTGATTTCGATGGCGGTTTCTCCCAACCCCACGCCGTGGTAGGCACGGTCATAATCGGTCTCGACGATGTTGGCCCGATGTTCGGCGAGGATCGACGTGAGGCGATTGAGCGCGCCGGGGTAGTCGGGGAGATGGACGCGCAAGCGAACCAGCCGTCCGTCCTTGACGAGACCGCGTTCGATGATTCGGGAGAGCAGGGTGACGTCGATGTTCCCGCCGCAGACGAGGACAGCGACCCTCTTTCCGATGAACGGAAGTTTGCGATTGACCAGTGCGGCGACCGCAGCCGCACCGGCTCCTTCAGCGAGAGTTTTTTCGCGCTCCAGTAAAAGAAGTATGGCGTTGGCTATCTCTTCTTCTTCGACGGTGACGATATCGTCTACATATTTTTGAACGAGGGGCAGGGTGCGCTCACCCGCACGCCGCACAGCGATACCATCGGCGATAGTCGAGGAAGCCGCAAGCGTTACCGGCCGACCTTCGGCGACGGCCACTTTCATCGAGGGAAGGCGCGAAGGTTGCACTCCGAAGACTTGAATTCTTGAGTTCGATTCTTTCAGGGCGCAGGCGATGCCGCCAATGAGGCCGCCTCCGCCAATAGGGACTACGACCGCTTCGAGATCGGGATGCTGCTCGAGTAGTTCGAGGCCGATGGTGCCTTGTCCTGCGATCACCGCATCGTCATCGAAGGCGTGCACCAGCGTAAGATGGTCGGCGCGGCTGCGACGCAGGGACTCATCGAACGCTTCATCATAATTTGCTCCGTGCAGTACTACGTCGGCTCCGTACCCGCGCGTCGCGGAAACTTTGATCAGGGGCGTGGTCAGAGGCATACAGATCTGAGCGCGAATGCCGAGTTTGCCGGCGTGGTAGGCGAGACCTTGGGCGTGGTTTCCGGCCGAGGCGGCGATGACCCCCTGGGCGCGTTCTTCGGCGCTCAAGGAAAGTAGTTTGTTCAGCGCGCCGCGTTCCTTGAATGCGCCGGTGCGTTGCAGGTTGTCCAGTTTCAGGTAGACGGTGTTCCCGGTGGACTCCGAAAAAGTTTCGGAGCGTGCGCAAGGGGAGAGATAAATTGAGTCGCGAATGCGGCGCAAGGCCGACTGGATGTCATTAAGAGTAATCATCTTTCACAGTAACGCCTGGCACAGTACAGTCTAGGGTCGCACGACGCCCGGAACCTCGGAGGTGAGATTGCAAGCGTGGCAACATCTTACCTGAGGCAAACCAAAGGAACCGCGAGTAACCGGTTGCGGTACACCCTCCGTAATGGCCCTTTAGAACAGCAGGCAGGTCCTTTCGAAACCTATACAGGAGTGAAACGCCGCGTCAGAATGGGGTTTTAGAGGAGTGCTCCCCTGGGACTCATGCCAATCTCGACCGGTGTTATGCCAGCCCCCTCCGCCGTTCAACGAAAAACATCTGCCCGCGTCGCGCTCTTCGATTTGCCGGAGGTGTCGGCGCGTCTGGTGACGGAATGTTTCCGGCAGTTTGGGATCGAGACTATCACCATCCCCCCTGACCAATCCGTTCGGCTGCAAAGGGAGAAGTTCGAAGCCTGTGTATTGCCCATGACAGAGACGGCTGGCGGTGTTATCGAAATGGCTCGCGCGTCGGCGTCCAACAGCCGAATCGTCATTTTCGGGTTGGGCGGAAGCGCGCAGGATGCGATGCGCTATTCGAAGCTCTGCATTAACGCGATTTTTCACGAACCTCTGGAGCGATCCGCGGCAATCAAGTTGGTGCGGTCGACGCAAAACCTGGTGCTGCACGAATTTCGACGCTACGTTCGCATCCCCGTGATGACCGAGGTCGGCTTGGTCCTCGCGGATGGTGGACGCTTCACGGCCACCAGCCAGGAGATCAGTTCGGGTGGAATGTCGCTGCGGGGCAACCATGTTCCGGAACAAGGGAACCAAGTGGAAGTGTCATTTTCGCTCCTCACCTTGCCGCGAGTTTGGGTGCGAGGGACGGTGACCTGGAAGAAGCCGAATAAGAGTTTTGGAATTCGCTTTGACAACACGGACGAGCGGCGGCAAAAAGTCAAAGAATGGATTGTCGCTAATTTGGAATCCTAGAAACCGCGTCCCCCAATCGCTCTCAGCGATTAGCTTGCCATTATCCGGAAGTAGTTTTAGCTAAACCTCACGGCGCGTCTACAATGTCGGCGTGAGTTCTTCATCCGCGGCAATCGAACCGGAACAACGGGCCAACTCGCTGGCACGTCGATTCTCGTTGCGCCAAAGAATTATTTTGTGGGTCATCAGTTGGGCAGCCTTTGTGGCAATCAGGCTCATCGGCCCCACATTGCGGTATTCCATCTCGTGGGAAGAACTTCCCACGATCCCGGACGCGAAATACGAACAACCAATCATTTATTCCTTCTGGCATCGCGCGCTCTTCGCCAGCGCGTGGCTTTGGAAGAAAACGGATATCGCCGTGATGGTGAGCCGCAGTTTCGACGGCGAATACATTGCGCGAACCATTGAGAGACTTGGATTCACCCCGATGCGCGGATCGAGCAGCCGGGGCGGCGCCACGGCGCTACTCGGGATGAAGAGCCATTTGAGCCAAGGCAATTCGGTGGCGTTCACAATCGATGGTCCGCGGGGGCCGAAGTATGTGGCGAAGCCTGGACCGGTGCTTTTGGCGCAGGCGAGTGGGGTGCCGATGTCGGCATTCTTTGTGGCGTTGAGCGATACATGGGTTCTTCGCACTTGGGACGAACTGATGATCCCAAAACCATTTTCGAAGGCGCTGGTACGATTCAGCGCCAAGATCCGCGTGCCCGCCGAGTCAGACGATGGAAAGATGACGGAGTTTCACCGCCAATTGCAGGATGCGCTGGAGCGCGTCACGAAGTTCGCGGAGACACATGTCGAGCAAGTGGGGACGGAGGAATTTCCAGTCGTCTGGAAGTAGGCAAGCGCGGTGGTTTGTGACAAGCGAAATCTAATTTGACGTCTCCCCGTAGGGAGTAACAAGTAGAGATGCGATCGATGACGGGACGATCGATGACGGGCGTTTGACTTCACAGGACTCAGACCGTTAAATTTGCGGGGCTGCAGTTTTTGTTCTTTCTCAATATTTGGTTCGCGCATGATCGTAGACCGGCAACACGCTGGCGCTATGGGAAGCGGGTGAAAATCCCGCGCTGCCGCGCAACTGTAAGCGAGGAAATCGCAATCGGTCACTGGGATTTTTGCAAGAATTCCTGGGAAGGCCGCTTGCAGTAGCCGAGTGCTGAGTCGGTGCTCGAATAAGAGCGCAGACGGCATTCTAACTCGCAAAGCCAGGAGACCGGCGTGAACCGTCCACACAACCCTTTCGCGTGATAAAGGAGACGTGACATGCGCTTCGCCCTATTCGCTTCTGTAGTTTTTTTATTGGCCCTCGATCTTTCGCCCGGCGCTTCCGCTGAAATCAAAATCAAAGTTGTTGATCCGCAAGACGCCGTGGTTGCTGGCGCTCAGGTGCAATTGCTCAGGGTGGGAAAAGCTGCCCCCGCTGCGGTGCTTAGCACGTCCGCCGAAGGGGTGGTGATTTTTCGTGAGACGGCCTCCAGTTCTGATCGGGTGCAGGTGCGGGCCCCGGGGTTCGCGGCCGAGACGGTGGAGCTTTCGCCAAAGTCTGACGTGCTCACCGTAAAGCTGCGGGTGGCGGCGGCGTCGGAAAACGTGGTTGTGACCGCCACTCGCACTCCCGTTCCCAGCCAGGCTGCAGGGGCGGACGTTTCGACTTTGAGTAGCGGGCAACTGGAACTGATGCAGCCGTTGGCAGCCGACGACGCCCTCCGCTTTCTGCCGGGCGCGGTGGTGAATGCTGCCGGACAACGCGGTGGAATCTCCTCACTTTTCGTTCGCGGCGGCGAGTCCACTTACAACAAAGTGATTGTCGATGGAGTGGCCATCGACAACCCTGGCGAGACCTTTGACTTTGGCACGCTGCCGCTGGCGCAAGCCGATCGACTGGAATTTGTGCGCGGGGCGCAGAGCACTTTATACGGTTCCGATGCCATGACCAGCGTCGTGCAGGTATGGACGCGCACCGGGAACACAGCCGTCCCAGAACTGCGCTTCGGAGCCGATGGAGGAAATTTCGGAACCGCCACCGGCTACGCATCTCTTGCGGGAGCCTATCGCCGCTTCGACTACAACTTCTTCGGTAATCAGTTCAACACCAGCGGACAGGGCACGAACGACTCCTATTCCAATTCGCTGGAGGGCGCGAATGTAGGCATGAGGTTTAACGATCAGGTTGCGCTGCGCGTGCGCTTCCGTCACTCCAACAGCTATACGGGCATACCAGGCGAGTGGAAGTTCAACGGCGATCCGCTCCTGCAGCCCAATCCCAGCGAATGGTCGCACCAGAACAATCTCCTCGGAAGTGTCGAGTTCTCAGTCAGCGAACCCTCCGGCTGGCAGCACCGATTTACTGGCTTCGACTATCTCTCTCGGTACACCGACATAAACCTCAGCAGCAATCCTCTTAACTACGACGACTTTCCGGGCCACACCTACAACGACATCAATCGCACCGGATTCGAATATCAAGGCGATTATTCTGAGCGTACCTGGGCTCACTCCACCTTCGGATATCGCATCGAAAACGAAAATGGTTTTGTTGGAAGCTATGGCGCGCAGACTCCCGGCCAGCGTCTTGAGCAGGATTTGTACTTGCAGCAGCAGCTTACGCTCGGCAGATTATCCGTCATCGCCGGGGGACGCTTCCTACACAACAGCACGTTCGGCAATACAGGCGTACCTCGCGTTGCTCTGACTCTGCTGGCAATGCGCGGCGGCAATATTTTTTCTGGAACGCGTTTGCGCTTTTCCTATGCCACGGGGTTCATGGAACCCGCCCTCTATCAGACCTTTGCCAATCTTCCCTACTACACCGCGAACCCTGCATTGTTACCGGAGCGCACACGAGCTTTCGAAGCCGGCTTCCTGCAAAACTTCTTTTCCGGCCGCTGGGCTCTGAACTCAACCTATTTCAATAATCTCTTCCACGATCAAATTGAGTACGGAACCAATCAGGCAGGTCTGGGTCAGTTCTTCAATGTGCAACAATCGCTCGCCCATGGAGCCGAACTTGAAATACAAGGCAGGATCTGGAAGAAGTTGTCTCTAAATACCGCCTACACCTATCTTTCGACCCAGTATTTGCAGGCTCCTCTCTGCACTCCGGCGAATTTTTGCGATGCCGTGTTTGACACGGGAAACCCCCTGCTCCGGCGCCCGAAGCATTCGGCAACCACACTCCTCAACTACCTGGGGACGCGCTGGGGTGCAAATCTGGGTGGAAGTTTCGTCGGCCGCCGCCCGGACTCTGACTTCGCAGACGAGTGTTTTTGTAATTTGACTGCCGTAATCACTCACGCCGCCGGCTACGCTCGTGTCGATCTCGGCGGGTGGTACGCGATCAATTCGCGAATTACCTCATACGTGAATGTCGGGAACGCGCTCAACGATCACTACAACGAAGTGGTGGGCTATCCGGCGCTGACAGCGAACTTTCGCGCGGGCTTTCGCTTTCGTATTGGAGGGGAATAGAGCCGACGCTTCCGCTACGAAACTTCAGATCCCTCGCCTGCGCTTGATGACGATCGATTGGGAGTATTAATTCGGAATTTCGCTCAGTGGCTAGACCGGCACCGGAACGCTCTCCACGATCTCGCGCAGAACTTGTTCGGCTTGCTCGGACTTTTTTAGCGTCGAGGTATAGAGAGAACTGACGACTACTCGGTGTGCGAACACGCTTACGACCAGCGGCTTGAAATCTTCGGGCGTGCAATAGTCGCGGCCTTCTAAGAAGGCCATGGCTTGGGCCGCGCGGTAAAGCATCTGCGAGCCTCGGGGAGATACGCCCAGTGATAAGTATTCCGACTCGCGGGTCTTGGTGACTATATTCAGTAAGTAAGTGATGAGCGATTCGTCGACGTGAACCTGAGCTACGGCTTGCTGAATTTCTACAACGTCTGCGGCGTTGAGGACGGGACGCAGGTTTTCGAGTTGGGCGACTCCGGCTTCGGCCCGAAGAATCTCGCGCTCAGCGTTGCCTTCGGGATATCCCATGCGAATGCGCATCAGAAAGCGGTCGAGTTGCGACTCGGGGAGGGGATAGGTTCCGTGATGCTCGATTGGATTCTGCGTGGCCAGGACTAAGAACGGTTGCGGCAGCGCGTGCGAATGGGCGTCGACCGTGACCTGGCCTTCGTTCATGGCCTCAAGCAGGGCAGATTGCGTCTTCGGAGTCGTGCGGTTGATTTCGTCAGCTAAGAGGACGTTGGCGAAGACGGGTCCCCGCTTAAATTCAAATTTCTGTTCAAGAGACGAGTAGATCGAGATGCCGAGGACGTCGGACGGTAACAGGTCGCTCGTGAACTGGATGCGCTGAAAAGTGCAGTCAATGGCGCGTGCGATAGCTTGGCCAAGCGTAGTTTTACCGACTCCAGGGACGCCTTCGATTAGAAGATGGCCTTTAGCGAAGATGGAGACCAAGGCGAGACGCAGGACCTCGTCTTTTCCACGAATGACGCGGCGCAAGCTGGTTTCGAGTTCGGCCGCGCGGCGCGAAGTTGCCACTAAAGTTTCGGGGGCCATTGCTCCGATTTTACTATGTGCATCGCGGAGGCGGGGGTTACTGGAGTCACAGAGAGAGTTCCCAGTTCTCAGTTCGAACCGAACATTCCGACTGGTTGCCAGTCACAGAAATCTTCGAGAGCCGAGTCGCCGTTAGCTGCGCCTGAAGAACGAGGACGGTTTCTCAACTAACTCATCGCCTCGATCAAGGTCCGACCGCCAAAGGTCCTCACCGGAACTGAGAACTTTATTGAAAGAATTCTGCTGGTCTTCCGGTTAACCGCTCAATTCTTTTTGCAGTCGGAGGGTGAGTCGAGAACAGGCTGCCGAATCCTCCGGCTCCCAGCAACGGCGCGATGATGAAGAGATGCGCCGTCGAGGGGCTGGCGATCAGGGGACGACGTTGCGAATAGGCTTCGATCTTTGACAGTGCGCTGGCCAGGGCGTAGGGATTGCCGGTCCAGTGGGCTCCGGTGTCGTCGGCTCCGTATTCGCGCGAGCGCGAGACCGCTAACTGGATCAGCATGGCGGCAAAGGGAGCGAGAAAGATCATGGCGATGGCTGCGATACCGCCGCCGTCGCGGCTGTCCCGTTCTCCCCGCATGCCGCCGAAAATCATTCCCCACTTGGCGATCGACGCGAGATAAGTGATCGCTCCGGCTAAAGTCGCAGCGATCGAGCTGATCAGAATGTCGCGATTGCGGACGTGGCCTAACTCGTGGGCGATGACGCCTTCCAGTTCGTCGTCGTTGAGCAATCCAAGAATGCCCTGGGTTACCGCGACGGAAGCGTGGTTCGGGTTGCGTCCGGTGGCGAAGGCATTGGGCGAGTCAGTCGGAATTACATAGACTTTGGGCATCGGCAGACTTTCCTTCTGCGCGAGGCGCTCGACGATGTTATAGACCCGCGGCAGCTCTTCGCGGGTAACGGGCTGGGCGTGATAGGTGGCGAGCGCGATCTTGTCTGAGAAAAAGTAAGAGACGAAATTCAGGACGGCGGCGAAGGCGAGGGCAAGGAGCATGCCGTTCTGGCCTCCGAAGGCGCGTCCGGCCAGCATGAGTAGAAGGGTCATGCCGGTCAGTAAGATTGTGGTTTTAAAAATGTTAGTCACGATGAATACCTCTGGGTTTTCGACACTAGATAATTAGATGCGAGAGGGTTCGGTTTAGGCTCTGGACGAGACGTTGGGCCTGCGATCGAGGCCGCGCTCAGCACGGTTTGGACGGGCAAATGCCGTCACCACACAAGCCCCACCTGGGTATCACGACTGCCGTCTTAAAGCGCGATCGAGAGTTTGGTCGAGAGCGGCTTTGGCCTTCTCGTATTCCTCGGGAGTGATCTTGCCTTGTTTCTTTTCCACTTCTAATTGGAAGAGTTCTTCTTTCAGGGCTTCGAGGAGGAGCGATGATTTGGCGGCGGGGGTGGACACGGAGGGCGCTCCAGAAGCTTCTTCGGCAGCACCCCGTGCAGAAGCATTTGCTGATACTTTGCCGACGATCTTACTTGGTCCTGGTGTGGTGACTGGAGCGGAGAGCGGGTCGGGAGCGAGGGTTGCGCGTGGCGAGGGCACCGTCCTTGCCGATAAAGCCACATGTGAAGGGACATTTGGGGAGTCGAGGGGAATAATCCCTGTCTGCCCGCATTTCGCGCATACCCAGCGCTTAGTAGTAAGCCGCCATACTGAGTAGATGGCTCCAGGCAAAATAGCTAGCAGCCACAGAAAGACCTCGGTCCATGTAGAGCCAGACTTTCTGAATTGTGGTTTGCCGACTGCGCCGCAGCTGAGACAGTATTGCGGGTCAGGCCCTCCTTGTCGTCGCGTAACCATCCAGCCGCCAACGGCAAGCAAAACCGCGAACCCGAAGAGGATAGGCCAGCGATATTGCTGAAGAGCGTCGGGCGCTTCGATGGGCGGACCGAGGCCTCCGCCGGGACGGCTGTCGCCGGCTTGCGACGGACCGGGGGCCGGCTGATCTTGCTGTTGCGAAGCGTTGGACGCGGTTTCCGCGGGCGATTCGGTAATCACGCCGGTGCCTTTCAGCGTGAAGGCGAGCGGCTGCCCAACCTTGGTTTCTTTGGCGACTTCAACGGTACTGCCGCTTTGCGTGGGATCGGGTTCGGACTGGAAGCTGGGCGGATTCGCGGCTTTGAACTGAATCGACTTGGGCAGCACGACGACGAAATGTTCAGCGGGATACTGCAGTTTCGGATCGATCTTAATTTCGCCGGTATAAGGAAGAGTGAATTCGAGCTGGAATTGCGTCTCTCCGGGACGCAGCGGGAAGTTGAGCGCGTACTTATTTTTCTCGGACTGTGGAACAGCTTCAGCGGCGATGGGCTGTCCGTTCGGAGCGCGAGCCTGCACTTGTTCGAGCTTAGATCCGACCGGCAGGAAGAACTCGAAATTGTGATCGTTCAGCTGCGTCTTCGCCGGCGACGAAGTGTTGTTGACGACGAACAGGCGCACGCCTTGCATCGTGCTGTTGTCAGCCTGGAAGCGAAAAACGTCGGCGGTGACGCTGAGTCCGGCGACTTTCTGCGCGACGTCGTAGACATTCAAATCGACGGAGTTGGTGCCGGGAGGCGCCATCTGGTGATAGGTAACTCCCTGATGGATAGCGCGAATCAGGTGCGGGCCCGGGCCTCCTGTGATGGAGAAGCTGAACTTCCCGCTCGCGTCGACCTTGGTGCTGCCGGCGATATCCATGCCGCTGGCAAGATTGATGAGAATGACTTCGTCTCCGGCGGCCGGCTTGTTGGTGGTGCCGTTGGTGACGGTGCCGGTCAGGGTTTCGGCGGCGGAGGTGGCGATGGTTAGAGAGAAGATCGCGGATAACAATAGAGAGTGGGCGAGCTTGGTCAAAAACGACTCCTTGCTGAGGCAGATCATTCTACTTGGTTTGGATGGAGCAAGTGGCGCTAGGAAATCGGTACGAGGTGGCGCGATGCTGCATGGGTGGTTAGAGCGGCTGTACGCGACGGTTTTTCTCATCGTCCAAGGCGCGCTGGATGGCCGTGTCGAGGCGTCCGGCCGCGAGATCGGACCGAATGCGAGTGTCGATTGGCGGCGGACAGTGCTGCTCAAGCCATGCGTATAGTTCTTCGACTTCGCGTGGCGTGAGGGAACCGATAGCGCGTTCAATCTCTTGAATTGTGTTCAGGCTCATGGGACGTTATTTTAGCAGCTAGCAGATCTAACCAGACAAGGAGGGCGAGTGGGCCGAAGACGCGCGGTGCAGCCAGCGACGCGAATACTTGTACTACACGAATGCGGTTACAGGTGCTCGAACCCTACGTGTCGCATGGTACTCACACTGGACGGGGGCTTCTGGGCCCCTGCTACCGTCACCAAAGAGGAAAGAGTCGCGAAATACTGGATGGTCCTCAGTGCTAAGGGCCGCGCGTTTGTCAGTGCGTGGAAGAAGGGAGACCAGAAAACCGCTGTCGGCGCATTGGGCTCACCACGGGGAGCGTAAGAGTCGGCTCACTGAGCGTGAAGTTCACGAAGCACGCGCTGGCGGCGGACTTTGATTTTGCTCTCGCTCTTGCGGGCCTGCGCGAGATCGTAGGCGAGCTGCATCCGTAGCCAGGTTTCGGGCGTGCTCCCAAAGGCCTTCGAGAGGCGGATGGCCATCTCCGGGCTGATGCCCGACTTGCCGTGAATGACGTTGTTGAGCGTTTGCCGGCTGACGCCGAGAACCTCCGCTCCTTCGGTTACGGACAGGCCTAGAGGTTCGAGGCACGCGTTGCGAATACTTCGCCCCGGATGCGGCGGATTCTTCATCGCCATGGGCTGTCTCCTTCGTTCTTAGTGGTAATCGGTCAACTCCACGTCGAAAGCATCGACCCCTTCAAAACGGAAGACTATACGCCAATTGGCCCGCACGGTAACCGACCAGAAGCCCCTTAAATCGCCCTTCAGCGGGTGCAGGCGATACCCCGGAAGATTCATGGCCTGCGGTGCCTCGGCTCTGTCCAGCCGGGCCAGTATATCCTCGACATCTTCGACCAGGTCGGGCCGGATTCCGCGACGATCATCGCCTTCGTAGAGCCGTTTCAGACCGCGATGCTTGAAGCTTCTGATCACCCAGTATATACCGTAAAGTGTACATTGTCACTTGTCACTCTATCCGGCCGCGCTCCCTACACCGTTGCTGCCTGTTCCAGCCGTGCAATCTCCGCCATGATTGCCGCCGCTTCCTCTTCGAGTGAAGATCTCATGGATTGGTAGTCAACGTCAGGGACTTTTCCGGCTTTGTATTCGAAATTCAGGTCGCGGAGATTTTCGTAGACGGCCTCTTTGCGCTCGCGGAGATAGCCGAGGCGGGTCTTTTCTTCTCCGGCGTAGACCTCGCCCGGAAAGAAGAAAACGTAGTAGAGCGTGGCGAGTGTGAAGACGGAGCAGAAGAAGAGGATCATTGGGGGCAGACTCCCGTGGGGGCTGAAGCCCCTGAATCGTGGGAAGGATTCCGGCTGGGCTGAATAGTTTGCGGAAGTACTCCGATTCGCGTCGGTTTGGGGAAGGGCACGAGTTTCACTCGTGTCATAACTACCGCGGAATCAACAGCGGCTTCCAGCCGCTGGGGGAGTGCCGCGCTCAGAAAACACTTTTTCCGCAGCCTCTGACGCCGGAGCCTTCCAAAACTCTCAATCGATCGAGGCTTTTCTTGGACAGCAGTGTCCGCGCCACAGTGAGTCGTCATAAGTCGGTTTCTTTTCTGGCCTGGCGGCGGAAGTCGTCGAGTTCGTGGCCATGTGGGATTACGATGCCGTCGGCCAGAGCGGGCGTGGGGCGATTTTTCCACGAGCGCACGATGTAGACGGCTAAGGCGATGCCAAGCCCTAGCACCAGGAATGGCATGATCCAGGCGATACGGTTGAAGCCAGTCGCGGTGGGCGCCGCGATCACCGTGGGCCCGTACTCCTGGACGAAGCCCTGCAGGATCAGGTCGTCGTTGTTGCCTTTGTCGATGCTGGCCGACAATTGGTCGCGCATTTTGTCGGAGTAGGTGCACCCGACGTGATTGCATTCGAGGAGGACCTGTCCGCATCCGCAGGCGCACATCATGCGGTGGCCGAGGTCTTTAAAGCGGGCGTCGGCGTCTCCGGCGCCCATGAGGAGGACGATGGCAGCGGCGAGGATAAGGGCGGAAAGTAGCCGGCGCGAGTGAGGCTGCTTCTGAGGAGAAAAAGCTCCTTCGCTGCGCTCAGGATGACGAACTTTATTAAGTTGACGATCTGTAAAGGAGAATTTCATCTTAGTCACCTGCTCCCACATGGGCTGGAGTTCGAATTGGGACCGACTCGGGGACGCGAACGGTGGCCGCATTGGGCACGAGCGCGACGATGGTGCCAAAGACCATGATGATGAGGCCGATCCAGATCCAGGGGACGAGCGGGTTGACGTGAGCTTTGATGATGGGGCGTCCGGTGGTGTCGTTCTTGCCTTCGTAAACGATGTAGAGATCACTCACCAGAAAAAGATCTTGCATGAAACTCGGGTAAATCTGGGGCAGGGTTTGAGGCTGTCCGCTGGCCTTGTAGAAGCGGCGTTCGGGATACATGGTGGTGATCTGTTTGCCGCCGCGAAAAACATTGATCATCGCTTCTTCGCTGCCGTAATTGGCATTGTCATCCTGGGTGTAGGACTGGCAGACGAGCGTGTAGGGGCCGATGTTCATCTTGTCGCCAAAGGCCATTTCTTTCTCAACTTCTTTGTTGAAGGGCGTGCCGAGGATTCCGATGACGACCAGGGCGACGCCGAAGTGGACGATGTATCCCCCGTAGCGCCGGGTGTTGCGATGGCACAGCTGAATCATGGCCGAAATCAGATTCTGATCCGTCTTACCGGCAATGACGCGTCCTCCGCGAAGGAATTCGGAGATAACCGTAAAAATCACGAGCGCCGAAAGAATCGCGGCCATAGTGGCGTAAAAATATGACGGGTCTTCCCAAGGACGCACTCCGAAGAGAATCATCATGCCGCCAACGGCTAGCGAGCCGATGGCCGGGAAGAGGAAATTCCGCTTGAGGCTTTCGATGGACGTCTTACGCCACGCTAAGAGCGGTCCGACGGCGGTCAGCAGCAGGAGCAGCAACGCGACCGGGACGGCAACACGATTGAAAAATGGGGGCCCGACAGTGACTTTGTGACCTTGCACGAATTCCGAGATGATCGGAAAAAATGTACCCCACAAAATGGTGAAACAGACCACGAGTAATAGCAGATTATTGAACAGGAAACTGGACTCGCGCGAGACCAGTGATTCCAGTTTGTGTTCGCTCTTGAGATGATCCCGGTTGGCAATGAGAAAGAAGCTGCAAACGGCAATTGTTAATCCGATGAAGACCAGAAACCACGTTCCAATGGAAGACTGCGCGAAAGCGTGCACGGAACTGATTACGCCGGAGCGGGTCAGGAACGTTCCCAGCATCGAGAGCAGGAAGGTCGCGAAGATCAGCGACATGTTCCAGACTTTCAACATACCGCGCTTTTCCTGCATCATCACAGAGTGCAGGAACGCTGTGCCAGTGAGCCACGGCATGAGCGAGGCGTTCTCTACAGGATCCCATCCCCAGTAGCCTCCCCATCCGAGGACGGCGTAGGCCCAGTGCGCGCCGAGGAAGACGCCAATGGTGAGGAAGCACCAGGTGACCATGGTCCAGCGGCGTGTGATTTGAATCCATTTTTCGCCAGGGTACTTCATGATGAGCGCGCCGAGCGCGAAGGCGAAGGGAACGGTGAAGCCTACGTATCCGAGGTACAACATCGGCGGATGGATGACCATCTCGGGATATTGGAGAAGAGGATTGAGGCCCGTGCCGTCCGAGGGGAGATTGCCTTGCATGACCCCGAAGGGCCGCGCAGCGAAATTGAGAATCAGCAAAAAGAAGACTTGGACCGAGGCGATGATGACGGAGGCGTAGGCGAAAAGTCGCTGATCGGTCTTGTAACGCAGGCGAAGAACGAAGCCGTATCCCGCCAGAAGCAGAGACCAGAACAGCAGCGAGCCTTCCTGTCCAGACCAGAGGACAGCGAATTTGTAAGCTGCGGGAAGATCGCGATTGCTGTGATGAAAAATGTAGGCGATAGAGAAATCGTTGTTGAAAGCAGCGGCTACCAGCACGATGCCAGCCAGAAGCACGGCGGCGAAGGTAGCAATGCCGGCGCGCCGGGCTGTCTCGCCTAAACGGGCGGAGGAAGCGTCCTTCTTAAATAGGGACAACAGGCCAGCCAGGAAAGAATACGCACTTAGGACAAGCGCCGCCATCAGCGCAAAGCTTCCTATTTGAGACATCGGGGAGACTCCACTCTTTGCTTATGTCATTTTTTCAGAGAAGCGGGTGCGATGCAAACGAAGCATGTTCAAATGGGCGATTGCGAAGTTGCGGCCGACATGAACGTTTGTCATCCTGAGCGGAGCATTAACTTCACGAAGTGAAGCCCATGCCGAGTCGAAGGACCCCTACGGTGCAGCGTTATTTTTCCAACGGATAGCCTTTCTCACGCCAGTCGCGGATGCCGCCGTCCATGGAGATGACGTTAGTGTAGCCCATTTTTTGCAGGTTATCGGCGGCAAGAGCCGACCGGAATCCGCCACCGCAGTAGAGAACGAGTTCGGTCCCCAGGTCGGGATACTTCGCTTCAATGTCGCGTTCGATGACGCCTTTGCCGAGGTGTACGGCTCCGGGAAGGTGGTCGGCGTCGAATTCGCGGTCTTCGCGGACATCGACTAGCAGGAATTTGTCGCCCTGCTCGAGGCGAGATTTGACCGCGTCTACGTTGGTTTCGCGGACGCGCTGCTTGGCGTCTTCAACAATCTTCAGAAAGCGTGGCGGATGTGGGTGAGCCATGAGCCTCCTAAATATCGGTCGTTTGGTGATTCGAGTTTTGCCCCGAAGATCATAGCAGGGACTCCGTCGACGTTTCGATCCCCTAAAAATCTTACGCCAAACAATTCATCTACGGATAGAATCGATCAACCCCGATCGCATAGCAAGTCTTTCGATGGCAGGTTTATGACGCTCGTTATTCGCCAATCTCGCATTCACTCTTACGGTTGCTACACGACGCGCCGCATTCGCAAAGGGACGCGCATCATGGAATACGTCGGCCTCTACCTCAATGGGGAGCAGGCCGATGATTTATATGAGGATTATCCGAACACGTACCTGTTTGGGCTGGATGGCGGCAAAAAAATCATTGACGGCACGGGAGTGGCGGCGTTCGTAAACCATTCTTGCCAGCCAAATTGCGAGACGGACCAGATACGAGGGAAGATGTGGGTGATTGCGCTGCGCGATCTGGAGCCTGGCGAAGAGCTGACCTACGACTACAACCTCTATGATGGAGAGGATGACGCTCCTTGTTTGTGCGGGTCGAAGCGCTGCCGCGGAAGTTTGTATTCCGCGTCGCACTTGCGCAAGCTGGCGAAGAAGCGGGCAGCAGCGGCTGCGTCAAGTTCGGCGCATCCGATTTCGATAACGGCTTTCGACCCCTTGGACCGTGGGGCATGAGGTCCGTCGCTTTGCTCAGGATGAAAGTGGATGCGCGCAGGATACAAGCCGTTAAATGAATCGTGAGAATTATGCGAGTTACTGACAAAAATGTGGCTTACGTGGCCGACCTCGCCAATCTTGAATTGAGTTCCGAGGAGCTCGAGCGCATGCTGCGGGATCTGAATTCGATTCTGGGAAACATCAATCGCCTCAACGAATTAAATACCGATGACGTTGCGCCGATGGCGCAGGTTTCCGATCGCTACGGGGTCGATGATGCGAGGCAGGGAAGCGAGCGTTCTGCGTATGCGTTGCGCGCGGATGTGAAAGAAGGGCTGCGTCCATCGCTGCCGCACCAGGCTGCGCTGAAAAATGCTCCCGATACCGACGGGACGTTTTTCGAAGTCCCCAAGGTGATTGAGAGATAGGCCGATGATTGCGAAAAATGAGATCGCCGACACCGCGAAAAGCGGTCTTGGTATCGGCGCCACAGCTCTTGGCATCGGCGCTACGATTGACGCTGTGCGCGAAGCAATCATCGAGGAGAAGGTCTCGGCCACCGCGCTGGCTGGCGATTTTTACGATCGCATCCGTCGAGAAGATCCGGAGATCGGCGCATTCCTGACGCTGTGTGAGGAGCGCGCACTCGCGCAGGCTGCGCAGATCGATCAGATGGCCGCCGAAGGGATTCCGCTGCCGCCCCTGGCGGGCGTTCCAGTGGCGATCAAAGACGTGATGGTAACCGCGGGCGTGCGCACGACTGCAGGCTCGAAAATCCTGGACAATTTTGTTCCTCCATACGACTGCACGGCCGTGGCTCGGCTGGAGGCAGCGGGCGCCGTGATTCTGGGCAAACTGAATTGCGACGAGTTCGCCATGGGCTCCTCGACCGAGAACTCGGCTTATCATCCCGTCCATAATCCGCGGGATAAAAGCCGCGTACCAGGAGGATCATCCGGCGGCTCCGCGGCAGCCGTGGCGGCGAGTATGGCGGTCGCAACCCTCGGCTCCGATACGGGCGGATCGATCCGGCAGCCCGCGTCATTTTGCGGCGTTGTCGGATTGAAGCCGACCTATGGCCGCGTGTCACGCTACGGGCTGATCGCGTTTGCGTCGTCGCTTGATCACATTGGTCCGTTTGCGAATACCGTGAAAGACGTTGCGCTCATGTTGCGCACGATTGCCGGGCGCGATCCTATGGATTCGACTTCCGCGGATGTGCCAGTGCCGGATTACGTGGCCGAACTTGAAAAGCCGATCCAAGGCCTGCGCGTCGGCGTGGCCAAAGAATACTTCGGCGAAGGGCTTGATCCTGAAGTGCGGGCGGCGGTAGAAGCGGCGATTCAGAAGTTGGCGGAACTGGGATGCGAAATTGTGCCGGTTTCACTGCCGCATACCGAGTATGCGATTCCGACCTATTACATCGTGGCGACTGCGGAGGCTTCGTCGAACCTGGCGCGGTTTGACGGAGTGCGCTACGGGTTTCGCGCCAACGCGAGCAATCTTTCTCAAATGTACCGCGAGACTCGCGATGGCGGATTCGGCATGGAAGTAAAGCGCCGGATCATGCTAGGGACTTATGCGCTCAGCGCGGGATATTACGACGCCTACTATCTGAAAGCGCAAAAAGTGCGGGCGCTACTGACGCGCGATTTCGACGAGGCATTCAAGAAAGTTGATGTGATTGCCGCGCCGACGGCGCCGACTCCGGCGTTCAAGCTGGGGGAGAAGGTCGATGATCCGCTGGCCATGTATCTGGCCGATATCTACACCGTAACTGCGAACTTGGCGGGGATTCCTGGAATTTCAATTCCATGCGGCGAGAATCACGAGGGGCTGCCGATTGGATTGCAGTTGTTTGCGAAACACTTTGACGAGGCGACGCTGCTCAGGGTGGCGCATTCCTTTGAGCATGCGAGGACGTAGGAACTGGGTCCGCGAAGGAGTTCGTCGATGCCTAAAGCATTGAGATTCTGTGGAGCGCTGATCGTTCATACAGCCGTTGCAATCATCGGCACGGCATTTCTGGAAAGCGCAATCTGGAAAGTGTTTCCCGCACATTCTCTCGTTGTCATACTCTGGAAAGAGTGGATTCTGAGCCTGTCGTGTGCTGCAGTCATTGGCTTCTTCATGTGGCGCACATGGAAAGTCAGCGCCGCAATGTGGGTCTGGGTGCTACCCAGCTTCTGGCTGATACTGAGGTTCTTGTTTGCGCTGGCTGCGAGCCAGCGACAAATTAACGTTGTGGATGGCGGAGGGTTGTGGAATCAGTTTTCCGGTGGGGCCTGCGATGGCGGACTTCGAACGTTCGGTTGTCGGAATTTCTTTGTATTTACGATTCCGTTCGTTCGGGGGGCTTTCTATTCCATCGGGGCGGGTATTTCCTCGTGGGTGGGCAAAACCAGGCCGCATCCTGCCAGTGAGCCCTTGCCGGAGCAGGGTCAGAGCACTTCGTAATACCGTTCGCCCGCGCAATCCTTGCATAGCACCCGCCCGTCGCGCACAACTTCGCGGTGGAAATTAATCCCCTCTCCGCACTCAGCGCAGACGACGCGGTCGCCTTTGTATCCGGGGAATTCTTCGGCGGGGAGGTCGACCTTTACCCACTGCTGGGTAAACAAGTCGTCTTCCGCCATTTCGCGATACGCCAGCATCTGCTGCTGGTTTTTGTTTTCGATTTCGGGATGCATGGAGCGCGCCAAAGCCTTGGAAGATTCTTTGGCCGCAATGCGGACCGCTTTGTAGAGGTGATCGGAAGAACCCGGCGAGAGTGGCGAGGCGAGATCGACGAAGGTGGCGGCCATCTTGCCCCAGTCCCGGAATTTGAGAGCGCGCTTGCCGAGACGGCACCCGGTGACAACGGCGATGGCGTCGGTGGCGCAGCGGTCGATTTCGACGAAGGTGACCAGACGCTTGCGATCCTTTCCGCGCGGGTCTTCAATGCCGAGTTTTTCGAGTCCCAACATGGCGAGGCGCACGCCGAGCACCTGTCCGGCGCAGAGATGGCCGTGGGCGATTTCAGCTTCGCGGAGATAATCGTCTAAGGACAACATGGGTGTTATGAACAAAGTAAGATCTGTCATCCTGAGCGAAGCGAAGGATCCCTGTTCCCGATACGCATTTTCGCGGGCGTAGGGGGGCCTTCGCTTTGCTCAGGATGACACTTGAAATTTAGGATATCTACTTTCTACGCCAGCGCACGCCCTCTTTTGTATTTTCTACGATGATGCCGGCGTCGGTGAGTTCGGCCCGCAGGGCGTCGCTGGCTTTGAAGTTTCGCGTTTTTCGGGCTGCGTCCATTTCAGCTAGTTTTTGGTTTACCTGCTCGTCCGTCAGTTGCGCCGAACCCGCGATATCCAACAACTCGGGGCTGATTTCTTTTTCTCGACCTTCGCCGCGGGCCCATTCCAGGATCGCCTTCATTTTCGGCAGGTCGTCGTCTTTGAGCACGGCGAATATCTCGTCGAACTTTTCCAGCGCGGCGAGCAGCGCTTTTGTGTCCTCCTGGTGAACTTCGGACGCATCGAGGGCGGTGTTCGCTTTGCGCAACATGTCAAAGATAGCGGCTTGGGCTTCGGCAGTGTTCAAGTCGTCGTCGAGCGCCGCCTTCATCTTTGCAGTCGTCTCGTCGGCCAGCTGCGCCATCAGCGGTGTCGATCCGGCAGGAAATTGCGCGTTGGTCAGCCGGAAGCGAAAGTTGCGCAATTTCTCCACGGAACTTGCGGCAGCCTTCAGTCCGTCGAAGGTAAAGTTCAGCTGATTGCGATACGGAACCTGCGTCAACAGCCAGCGGATCGAGGACGGCTTGTGGCCGCGCAACACCAGGTCTCGGATGGTGAAGAAATTCCCGAGACTCTTCGACATCTTCTGGCCTTCGACCAGCAGAAAACGGGCATGAAACCAGTAACGCGCAAATTGCTTGCCAGTCATCGACTCCGATTGCGCGATTTCATTTTCGTGATGCGGGAAAATCAGGTCTTCGCCTCCGGCGTGCAGGTCGAAGCTGGGGCCCAGTTCTTCCATCGACATGACAGAGCATTCGATGTGCCAGCCGGGCCGGCCGGGACCGATCGATGTGTCCCATGAGGCTTCGCCGGGCTTGGGAGCTTTCCACAGGGCGAAGTCGCGGGCGCTGTCTTTTTCGTATTCGTCGACATCGACGCGGGCGCCGTCGTTCATCCCCGCGAAATCTTTTTTCGAGAGCTTGCCGTACTCGGGGAACTTTGCGATGCGGAAATAGTAGGAGCCGTCTTCGGTGCGGTAGGCGAATCCTTTGCTTACGAGTTCGGCGATGAAGGCCGCCATCCCGGCAATGTGCTCCGTGGCGCGCACAAAGATCGGAGGTTCGATGCCCAACGTCGCAGAGTCCTCAAAAAAGGCCTTGATGAATTTCGCAGTGTACTGTTGCACGGTTGTGCCGGCTTGAGCCGCATTGCGAATGATTTTGTCGTCAACGTCGGTGATGTTCATCACGTAGCGGACGTCATATCCGCTCTGGCGGAGGAAGCGGTAGAGAAGATCGACGGCAATGAAGGTCCGGAAATTGCCAATGTGGCCGTAATCGTAGACGGTGGGTCCGCAAGCATACATGCGAACGCGGTTGCTGTCGATTGGATGAAAGTCTTCGATCTTCCCGGATAGAGTGTTATAGAGGCGAAGTGACATAGGGACGCTGCGTCAGTATTGATGAGTTCTGTGGCGCGGTTCGAACTTTTGATTCTATCGGATTCCACGGGCGCGCTGGAAAGAGACAATTTCGGCTCGGAGTAGACAATACACTGACGAGACTCACGGAAGTCATGTGGGATGGCGGAGAGTTGTCTGGTATCCTCTGCGCATGGAAAACCGCAGCGTTGGCGATGTAGGCGGCACGCCGGGCGGACTCGGCACTTTCCTGCTCGGTTTTTTCATGAGTTGTATTGGCGGATATTTGATCGCCAACCAGGTAAAAGTCGTTGGATCGTACTGGAGTTTTTACGGCGGCAACACTTTTGGCATCACGCTTTTGCCCATGCTGTTTGGAATCGGAATCCTGTTCTGGAATGGCCGAAGCATCATCGGATGGCTGCTGACGCTGGCCGGCGCGCTCTTCATTTTTGCGGGTGTGATCGCGAATTTGCATATATTTTTTGCGCCCGCTAGCCTCTTTGAGACCTTAGTGATGCTGATATTGCTGGTCGGCGGACTAGGCTTGATTGTGCGCTCGATCCAGCCGCATCGCGGATAACAACTGCGGTCGGGGCTTTAGATACGTATGTCGCTTCCCTCCTCTCCCGTCCTCACTTCTGAGGCGCCACTTGCGGGCATCGCAAACCTGCCACCGAGCTTTGCGATCTGCAATAAACCGCAGTCCACATATCGTTGACTTTGACCGCAGCGCACCATAGCATCCTCTGTTACTGCCGCGGCCAGTCGCGAGCGCCGCTTGCGCCATTGATCGAAGCGGCACACATCCTAACGTTACTGTATCGGTAGAAGCGTTTTCAGTAAGATACTGTTGAAAACACAGATAACAAATGGTTTCGGCGCGCGGCATGGTCGTGTGGAACATTTTTGTTATTTGTTTCGTTTCTTTGCTAGCGCTCGCTGGTAACGGGCGGATGCTGAATACGAAAAGAAATCAGGAAACAAAAAACAATGAACAAGTTTATCGACAGTTTGAAGCACGCAATTGTTGAGGACGATCCCGACCCGAAGGCGTCTACAAAACCTTCGACACCTGCGCCTGCGGGAATGCACTCGGACGCCAAAGCGCCGGTCGCAGTGGTGCAAGACTCGGCCATGGTGACCAGCGCGCCGATCGCCTCTTATCAGAGCTTGGGCGAAGAGACGGAGCACGTCTATAAGAAGATTCTGGCGAAGACCGATTTTCAATCCACGGCGGTGGCGGCGACCATCCACAAATATCTGGACCCGCTGGCTGCGATTCCGATGGACGAGCGGATGAAGTTTAAGACGGCCGTGGTGCAGGCGCAGGCGCAGGAAGGGCTAACGCCCGAGAAGATTCTGGCCACCTTTGACGGGTTGAAAGTGGCGCTGCAGAACGAGCAAGATTCGTTCGCGTCTACGGCGCAGCAGTCGAAGAGTCAGGAGATTACGAATCGACAGAAAAAAGTGCAGGATGTCACCGACGCGATTGCCGCCAAGCAGCGCGAGATCTCGCAACTGCAGCAGCAGTTGTCGCAAGTCTCAACGGATCTGGTGGAGGCGCAGAGCAAAATCCAGCGGGCGGAGTCGCAGTTTACGATTGCGGCGCAGCGACGGGCGGTTGAGATCGACCAGGAGAAGTCGAAATACGCGAGCCTGCTGCAGGGCTAGAGACTAGAAGTAAAGATTTGACGAGATCAAGGTCCAGAGTCAGAAACAACAGTACGGAAAAAGGAATAAGGTGAGGCACTATGAGTTTGACGCCTGTTACTCCTACGAACCTCGGTCAGGACATTAAGTCGTTTTGGGCTCGCCCGGAAGGCAAGACGGGGATGATTGCGCTTGCGATTCTAGCGGGCGCGCTCGTCTACGGATGGGGAATGATCGTGCCCTTCATCGTGTCGATGCTGGCGGACACGCTGCACATGGTTTTTCTGGCACTGATGTTGGCGGCGGTTCTGTTCGTACTGTTCAGCAGTCGCACCCACCTGCTCTTCCGGCTGATCATGCGCTGGTTTACGTCGCTGATCATCAACATCGATCCCATCGGCATCCTGAAAGATCATTTGTCGCAGATGCGCAAACGCCGCGACGTTATGAACCAGCAGATCAGTAACGTCAGCGGGCAGATCCGTTATCTGAAAGACGTGATCGACAAGAATCACGCCATGGCCAACGAGAACATGCGGCTGGCGGCCCACGCGAAGAAGGTTGCGACCAGCACCGCCGATCAAAACGAACAGTTGCGCATGGCTTTGCAGATGAAGGCCAAGGCGAATCAGGCGGGGCGGCTCGAAAAATCGAACCTCAGTTACCAGCAACTTCTGAGCAAGTTACAAAATATCTATGATCTGCTAAGTAAGTGGGCTGTCCACATCGATTTCTATATTGAAGATACGGATAACGAGGTCAAGCAATCGGAGATCGAATATAAGACGATCAACTCCGCGTATCGCGCCTATCGCACGGCTCTGGCGGTGATCAAAGGCAACGGCGACGAGCGCGAGTTGTACAACGCGACCATGGAGCATCTGGCCGAAGAGGCGGGACGCAAGTTGGGAGAGATGGAAGACTTCCAGCGCCTGGCGCAGAACTTCATGGATACGATCGATCTGGAAAATGGAGCGGTCGAGACGGAAGCGCTGCAGAAGCTCGATGCCTATGAACAGAAGTTGCTCACTTCGGGAGACGCGGATACGGCTTTCCTGTTGCCCGGCGCTACCGCGGCCCCGGTTCCGGTGGCGATTAAGGCGTCAGCTGACACCTCGCCCGCAGCTCGCAGCGCCGGCGATTATGGCGACATGTTCAAGTAACCGTCAGTTGAGTAAGTCATTAGTTTCTTAACTGAGTTCTTAGCTGGTTCATGAATTCTTGAAATCGATGATCTTGAAATCGCTCGATAAAAACGCGCCCGAAAAACGGCGCAAGGTTGTACAGGGGAGGAATCGCGAATGGCACGTCTGAAGACTGGGCCGAAAGTAATTCTGATCGTCCTGCTGGTTGTCGCCTTTGTGTTTGGGTTGCGCAAAGCCGCTGAGTTAGGTTGGATTCCCACGCCGGGAGTGATGAAGGCGCTGGTTCCCGAGAAAGCGGTTTTGCCGGATGTAAAAGAAGCGATGGTACAGAACGTCGAACCGGCTCCGCTTCCGGCGGCGACTGCCGCGAGCGTGCGCGCGACCCTGATTCGCGGCGAAATTTGGGAATGGAATGCGCAAATCGGGATGATCTACGCTAACGGCGGCGCAAACACGACCAAGGGTTCGCTGATGGAAAAGCACGGCGTGAATCTGGCGTTGATCCGGCAGGACGACACTGGCAAGATGCAGGAAGATCTGATTGCGTGCGCCCGCGAAATTTCGAACGGCGCGTCGCAATGTTCGAACGGCGCAAATTTCGTTTTAATCATGGGCGATGGATCGGGACAGTTTCTGGCGGCGATTAATCCGCAGTTGAAAAAGCTCGGCCCGGAATACCAAGCCAAGGTGATCGGTTCAACCGGCTACAGCCGCGGCGAAGATTCTTTCATGGCTCCGCCGGAAGTGAAGCGCGATCCCCAGGCCGCGAAAGGCTTGTTGGTCGAAGGCGTGCTGCGCGATGGCGACTGGAATATTGCGCAGAAATGGGAAGGCGATAACGGCATCAAGAATAATCCGGATGAAAAGACCTACGATCCCGATGCAGTGAACTGGATTAACGCCTCCGACTACAACGTGGCTGCCGCCGATTACGTGGCCGGTAAGTGCGACGATCGCAAGGTTGTGAAAGACGGCCATCTTACGGGGGAGACGAAGCACGTTTGCGTCAACGCGGTCGTGACCTGGACGCCGGGCGATGTGACCGTCGCCAAGGGCAAAGGTGGATTGGTCAAGATTGTCAGTTCGAAACAGTACCGGTCGCAGATGCCGGATGTGATTGTCGGTCCCAAGAATTTTTTCGAACACAATCGCGAAGAAGTTGAAGGCATGCTTGCAGCTACGTTCGAAGGTGGCGATCAGGTGAAGGCCTTTGATCAGGCGCTGCACAAGGCGTCCGCAATCAGCGCGAAAGTCTACAACGATCAGGACGAGGCCTATTGGTACAAGTACTACAAAGGCGTGACTGAGACTGACGCCCAGGGATTGAAAGTTGATCTGGGCGGTTCGACGGTCAACAATCTGGCCGACAATCTGATCCTTTTTGGTTTGGAGCCAGGGACGAACGATAACTTCCGCTCAACTTACACCGTGTTTGCGAATATTGCCACGCAGCAATATCCGGCGCTGTTTAAAGATACGCCGATTCCGGATGTGAAAGACATTGAAGACAAGTCTTTCATTACGGGCGCGCAGGCACGCATGGGCACTGGAGGCGCGGAAGCCGAAGCGCCGCAATATGCCGCGAATGAAACGGGGCCTGTAGTTTCCAAGCGTTCCTATTCGATTAACTTCGATACCGGCAAGGCGACGTTTACGAGCGAAGGTGTGCGGACGATGCAGGAGTTGAAAGACTCGCTGGCCATCACGGGACTGTTTATCCAAGTGGACGGCTTCACCGACAACACCGGCAGCGAGCCGGCGAATCAAGCTCTTTCGGATGCGCGTGCCGGGGCGGTGAAAGATTGGCTGCAGAAGCACGCTCCACGGAATTTTCCAGACAACCGTTTCCGCATTGCCGGGCACGGGTCGCAGAATCCGGTAGCGACAAACGATACAGCCGCTGGTAAGGCCGCCAACCGGCGCGTGGAAATCACACTGATGGGAAGTTAGCCTGATTCTAAATTCAGGCGCTGCGATCGACGAAAACGACGACACGCTAGAGACGACTGACGACCAGTAAACAACCGACCAACGGAAACACCATGCATGAAGCGATTGAAGTTCTAGCTCCGAACCGCGTTATCTCGAGGAAGACGGTCCGGTGGATGGTCGGATTTCAGTTGGTGATGTTGCTGTGCATCTGGATTTTCTCGCCTTCCGTTTTCCTTCCCAAGCCCAAAGAGGTTCTGCAGGCGCTCAGCGATTTGTGGTTTGAGGGGCTGGGCAGCGAGCTGATCACCAGCTTCCTGTTGAATCTCGAAGCGATCGCGATTTCAACCATTCTGTCGTTGCTCATGGCCTATCTGACGGTGATTCCATTCTTCCGTCCGATTGTCGCCTTTCTTAGTAAGTTGCGCTTTCTGTCGATGGTCGGGCTCACGTTCTTTTTTACCTTGATGGCCACGTCGGGTCATGAGCTGAAATTATTCTTACTCGTTTTTTCCGTCTCAGTATTTTTTGTTACCGGCATGGCCGAAGTGGTCGCCAGTGTTCCGAAAGAAAAGTTTGATCTCGCCCGGACGCTCCGGATGGGCGAATGGCGCGTCGTTTACGAAGTGATCGTGCTCGGGCAAGCGGATAAGGCGTTCGAAGTCTTACGCCAGAATGCCGCCATGGGATGGATGATGCTGACCATGGTCGAAGGAATTTCGCGCTCCGAGGGCGGAGTCGGCGCGATGCTGCTCAATCAGAATAAGCATTTCCATCTCAGCGCCGTATTTGCCATTCAATTGACGATTCTGCTGCTGGGCTTGGGGCAAGACTATGCGATTGGATTGTTGCGCGAAATTTTCTGTCCCTATGCGGATTTGACATTGGAACGAAAGTAGAAAACGTCACTTCGACAGGGATTCGACTTACCACCGAGCTATTAAGACTAAATTATGGTTTCCTGCACCTACGGTAAAACGCTACTGAAGATCGAGGATGTCTCGCTCGAGTATGATGGGCGTCCCATTCTCAAACACGTTAGTGCCGAGATCCGTGACATCATTCGCGCCGACTGCACACAGGGGCAGGTCGTGGGATTCCTGGGGCCGAGCGGAATTGGGAAGACGCAATTGTTTCGCATCATCGCGGGGCTCAATCGCCCCACCTCCGGACGGGTGTCGATCAACGGTACCGATCGCCCGGTTCAGGCCGGAGAAGTGGGCGTGGTCGCGCAGGATTATCCGCTGTTTGAGCATCGCACCGTGCTCTCGAACCTCCTGCTGGCGGCGAATCAAAAAGAGAAAGATGACAAGGTGGCGCGCGAGAAGGTCATGCAGTACCTGAACGAGTTTGAGTTGATCGATAAGGCTCGGCTGTATCCGGTCCAGTTATCGGGCGGCCAGCGGCAGCGCTGTGCGATCATTCAGCAGATTCTCTGCTCCGATCATTTTTTGTTGATGGACGAACCTTTTAGCGGCCTCGATCTGCTGATGCTCGAGCGCACCTGCGCGCTCATCCAGAAGGTTGCGAACATGGACGAGCTGAACACGATCATCGTCGTGACGCACGACGTTACAGCGGCTGCGTCGGTCGCGGACCACCTATGGCTTATGGGGCGCGATCATGACGCGCAAGGGAATCCGGTACCCGGTTCGCATATTGTCGAGACTTACGACTTGATCGAACGCGATCTTTGCTGGCACCCTGAGATTATTACGCATCCAAAGTTTGTCGATTTCGTTCGCGAAGTGAAAGATCGATTCAGAACCCTGTAGAACTCCCCAAAAGCCGAGCGCTGTATGGAAATCCTCGTCTTGCCCTGAACCGCTTTTCTTCACGCCTACTCAGTTTGCGAAAAAACTCCGATCCGCGCTGGGTGCGGAAGGACATGAGTTCCCACTCGTGCCGTAAGTACCGCGGAATCAATCGCAGCTTCCAGCCGCTGGGGAAATGCCGCGCTCGGAAAACACTTTTTGCGCATCCTCGAAAG
>Ga0302278_10000809_pt1 | contig 39454 bp, 25 predicted proteins | sample III_Bog_N3_2_FD_194543 | JGI IMG/M metagenome (GOLD analysis project Ga0302278, IMG submission 194543) | Peat permafrost microbial communities from Stordalen Mire near Abisko, Sweden - III_Bog_N3_2 | ecosystem: Environmental > Terrestrial > Soil > Wetlands > Peat | place: Sweden: Abisko...
CGCCAGAGCTGTGGATTCGATGTATAACTGGCCGGATTGCGTCAGGTAGGCTGGGTCGCCGAAGTAATCGACTGGGAAAAGAGTGGAGGTGCCTTCGCAGGCTGCCGGCGTGAGGATGGGCGGGTCAGTGCGGATGAAGCCGTTGGTGTCGAAATACTCCGCTGCCGCGCGCATGATCTCGGCCCGGATGCGGAGGATGGCGGATTGACGCGGGGAGCGGACCCAGAGATGGCGATGCTCCATAAGGAATTCGACGCCATGCTCTTTGAGGGTGATGGGATAGGGGTTTGACTCGGGAACGCGCTGGACGACCTGGAGGTCGAGAATGTCGAGCTCGTAGCCGCCGTGGGCGCGCTGGTCGGCGCGGACTTTGCCGGTGACGATGACGCTGGACTCCTGAGTCAGGCCTTTCAGAGCCTCGAAGACGGCGGACGGGACGCCCTTGATGTGGGCTACGCCCTGGATGGTGCCGGTGCCGTCGCGAAAGATGGGAAAGAGCAGTTTGCCGCTTTCGCGCAGGTTGTAGAGCCATCCACGGAGGATGACAGACTGGCCGGCGTACTGGGCGATGGTGGCGATTGTGGCGAAAGGGGGTGTGGCTGGCGCTGGCTGCGCTTCAGGGGCGATCGGGGTAGCGGGATCTTCGGGCATGAGCTTCCTTGGTGGCCGGAATGAGGCTAAGGGGCCTGACTCTCTAGGATAACGCCGGATGGGGCAGCAATGCAGCGGCGAGAGCCTGCTCGATCGTCGGGTGTGCGAATTGGAAGCCGGCCGCAAGCAGCTTGGAGGGAACAGCGCGAGCGCTGGAGAGAAGAGCTTCATCGGCCATCTGCCCCAAGGCCAGGCGGAGAGCAAAGGCCGGCGCGGGCAACACAGCGGGGCGGTGAACGGCTGCTGCCAGGGCGCTGGTGAGCTGGGTATTAGTGACCGGGTTGGGCGAGGTTAGGTTGATGGGACCGGCAAGGGTTTCTGCGTCCAGGATGAAGAGGATGGCGGCGATCACGTCGTCGAGGCTGATCCAGGACATCCACTGCCGGCCGGAGCCGAGTGGGCCGCCGAGGCCTAGACGGAAGACGGGAAGCATTTTGGCAAGCGCGCCGGGGCCGGGACCGAGGATGACTCCGAAGCGGAGATGCACGACGCGGATGCCGGCGTCGACGGCGGGTTGAGCCGCTGCCTCCCATTGTTGGCACAGATCGGCGAGGAAGCCGGAGCCGGGCGCGGAAGACTCGTCGAGGAATTCGTCGCCGCGATTGCCGTAGATACCGATGGCCGAGGCGACCAGAAACGACTGGGGTGGATTGCGAAGCCCGGCAAGGGTTTGCGCAAGGGCGCGGGTGGATTGGACGCGGCTCGATGCAATTTCGCGCTTGTAGGAGGCGGTCCAGCGATGGGCGGCAACGTTGGCGCCGGAAAGATGGATGGCGGCATCGAGCCTTTCAAGCACCTGCGGGTGGGCGATTGGCGGCGTGGCGGCGGGATTCCAGGGGAACTCGCCGGGGATGGCTACCAGAACTGCGCTGGGGTTTACATCAATGGGCTGACTGCTACGGACCAGGCGCAGGGCCCGAAAGCGGCGAGCCGCGAGGGCCCGCTGAAGGGCGGCGCCAATCATGCCGGAAGCGCCTGAAAGGAGGATTCGAGGCTGCGGGGGGTCGATTTGGACGCGATCGATTATCATCTGGTCCTCGTGAATACGATAGCTGCTCAGAGATGGGAATATTTAGTGGGGCGTAAAAAATCTTTGATCTGGACAACAAATCGGCTGCCTGTGCATCCTAGTAATGGCACGCCGGAGGATTGGATGGGCGAACTGGTGGTGGTGAAGAACGAAGAGACGCAGAAGACCCAGGTTGATCCGGAGACCGCGGAGCGATTTATCTCGGAAAAGCGGATTGGGGAGCGGATCAAGCGGCTGCGCCTGAAGAAGAGCATGGGCCTGGTGGAACTGGGCAAGCACACGGGGCTTTCGGCGAGTTTTCTATCGCAGCTCGAAACGGGACGCGTGGTGCCGACACTGCGGAACCTGGCGCGGATTGCCATGGTGTTTTCGAAGGATCTTTCGTATTTTTTTGACAGCGAACCGAATGCGCTGTTCCGTATTCACCGGCGAAAGGATCGAGTGAGGCTTCCGCAAACCGGTGTGGAGACGCCGACTTACTTCTTCGAGAGCCTTGGTTACATGGTTCCGGACCGGCATATGGACCCCTATTTTGCTGAGTTTCAGCCATTGACCAAGGAGATGGAACCGAAGGCGCACATGCACCAAGGCAGCGAGTTTTTATATGTATTGGATGGAGAGCTTTCGATTCGCCATGGCGAGCAGGAGTGCAGCCTGGAGGTGGGCGACGCGGTGTATTTCGACGCCAGCACGCCGCACTCGTACCAATGCGCGGGAAAGAAACCGGCGGGCGTGATTATTGTGACCATGCACCAGGCCCCGCCTGCTGTGCAGACGCCATTGCGGGCGGTGGGCGCAGGGGTGGCGCGGCCGTTGGCTGGTCCGGGAGCCAGGCCGGGTGGAGTGGACGGCTAGCGCAGGCGAGCGTTGTTCGCGGAGTTAGCAGGTAAGCAATCGCGTTCCTCACAGCCAAACCTCCCGCTAGCCGCGATGCTCGTCGGGGCTCAAAATCAATCGCACGGATTCCTATTAGAAAACAGCCTGGCTGGCGGCTTGAGCCGCGGACGCATCTGCTGCGCGCCGATTGCGACCGGGGCGCGCGGTTGTGCCGAAGGGTTCGATGCGGGCAACGGAACTTCTTCGACAACCTGATCGTATTCCCCTTGACAGCTTAGGAGAGTTGGGCTAGTCTCCTAATTATCTTAGGGGTGCAATTGTGAACGATCAGGCTCAACTTCTTCCCGGTACTCTCGATTTGCTGATTCTGCGGGCCGTCTCGCTGGGACCGCTGCATGGGTACGGCGTCCTTCTGCGAATTGGGCAAATTTCAGGCAATGCGTTGTTTGTCGAGCAGGGCGCGCTCTATCCAGGCCTCTTTCGCCTTGTTCGGCAGGGACTGCTGAAGGCGAGCTGGGGCACGTCGGAGAACAATCGGCGGGCAAAGTTTTACGAGCTAACCACCGCGGGCAGCAAGCGCTTGCAGGAAGAAACCGATAGCTGGAACCGGCTCGCGACCGCCATTGCCGCCGCGCTGTCGCAGCAACCGGAGGAAGTATGAGCACAACAGCATTGATGGGACAAATTCCAGAAGGGCCGCCGCAGCCCAGGGCGAGGATGACCGGTGTCGTCTATCTGGTCTATTTTCTGACGGCAATCGGCGCACAGTTGATGCTTGGCCACAAGCTTGTTGCGCTTGGAAACGCCACAAACGAGTTGGGCGTCGGCTTATATCTCCTATTGACGCTGCTTTTCTATAACCTGTTCAAGCCGGTAAACAGGAGTCTGTCACTGCTTGCGGCGCTGTTTGGCATCGCGGGATGCGTGGTAATGGGGCTGGGTTTCTTTTATCCCGCGGCACCGTCGATCAATCCTCTATGGTTTTTCGGACCCTATTGTCTTTTGATTGGCTACCTGATTTTCAGGTCTACGTTTCTGCCTCACATCCTGGGTGTGCTCATGGCATTCGCCGGAGCGGGCTGGCTTGCGTTTTTGTCGCCTGTGGTCGTTCAGCATCTTGCTGTCTACATTGAGGGCCTGGGCATTCTAGCGGAAGCGTCGTTGATGCTTTGGCTGATCGTAATGGGCGTTAACATTCAACGGTGGAGCGAACAAGCCACCGCGGCGAGGAGAGGACAATGAAACTTCCGGCTTATCTTCGTTCCCTATCCGCTACCCTTTTTCACAGTTCCCACAGCGGGAATGACCTGGAGGAGGAGCTTCGCAGCCACATCGAGCATCGCGCAGACGATCTGGAGCGGTCGGGTGTGAATCGCGCCGAGGCCGAGCGCCGCGCCCGCGTTGAGTTTGGCGGACGCGAAAAGTACAAGGAAGAAATTCGCCAGGCGGCGGCCGGCAATTCGATCGGGACCTTTGGACAGGATTTGCGGTTCAGCCTTCGCGTGTTGCGCAAGTCTCCCGGGTTCACTCTGACCGCAATTTTGACGCTGGCATTGGCCATCGGCGCAAATGCCGTGGTCTTTGGGCTGATGGATGGCCTAATTCTGCGGCCGCTGAACGTGCCGCAGCCGGAGACCCTCTACGGAACCCACTACGGGGACAATCCTGCCTGGCAGTCGTATCCAAATTACCTCGATCTGCGCGATCGCAACCGCAGCTTCGAGGAACTGGCAGCCTTTAGCATGGCCCTGGGCGTGGGTCTGGACACCGGCAAGGATGCTATTGTCTCCAACGGATTTGCGACGACGGGAAACTACTTCGACGTGCTGCGCGTTCATCCCTATCTTGGCCGGTTCTTTCATGCTTCCGATGAGCATGGCCCCAACAGCGCTCCGTATATCGTGCTTACCTACGCGTATTGGCACACCCGTTTTCAGGACGATCGCGCCATCGTGGGCCGCACCGTTCAGCTCAACAAGCATCCTTACACCATCATCGGTGTCGCGCAGCCCGGGTTCCAGGGGACATTGATGTTTCTCGCTCCCGATTTCTTCATGCCCATCGTCAACCAGGGGCAACTTGGCGGGTTTGATTTGAACGATCGCAGCAATCCCGGTGGAGTTTTCGAGGAGTTCGGGCATCTGAAGCCGGGTGTTACTCCTGCCCAGGCTGTGGCCGATGTGGACGCCGTGAGCGCGTACCTGGAAAGGACTTATCCAAAAGAGATTTTGCACCACAGCACCGTTCTTGGCCGGGAAGGCCTCACATCTTTTGGGGATGGCGTGCGAGCATTCGTTTCGGGATTGATGCTGCTGTCCGTTTTGATTTTGCTGGCCGCGTGCGCCAACCTGGGTAGTCTGTTTTCCGCGCGCGCCGCCGATCGGTCCCGCGAAGTTGCCCTGCGCCTCGCGCTCGGTTCCAGCCGCAAGCGCATCCTGCGGCAGTTAATGACCGAAGCCGCGCTGATTTCTCTTGCCGGCGCCACCGTTGGAGTGCTCGGCAGTGAGATGTTGTTGCGCCGCCTGAGCGTGTGGGAGCCCATTGCCGGGGCTCCGCTTCACCTGCCCGTCTCTCCCGACCCAATGCTGTATTGGTTCGCGCTGGCGCTGGCCCTGGTCAGCGGATTCCTGTTTGGCATTGTTCCCGTTCGCCAGGTGCTGCGGGCCAATCCGTATGAGATTGTGAAAGCCGGTTCCAGTGCCAGGATGGGGCGTCGCCTGACTGTTCGCGATGTACTGCTTGTGGTTCAAATCGCCATCTGTGCTGTTCTTGTCACATCGTCCATGGTGGCCGTGCGCGGACTGGTGCGCTCGCTGCACAGCAACTTCGGCTTTGAGCCGCGCAACACCATGTTGGCCAGCGTGAACCTGGCAATGGGCGGATACACCGGCGATAAAATCCCTGCGATGCAAAGGCGCATGATCGACGCATTGCAAACCATCCATGGCGTAGACGCGGTGGGTTTGGTAAATGGCTACCCTCCTCTTGTCTATACCGCCGGCACAAAGGTAAGTGTATTCGAGCAGGAATCTACCGATCTGAAGCCGGCGAATGCGGCCATAATGCCGTACCGCTACGACGTTTCTCCGGGATACTTTGAAGCCGCCGGCACAAGTCTGCTTGCTGGCAGGAGCCTCGCCTGGAGTGACGACAAAAACGCGCCGCCCGTTGCAGTGATCAATCGGGATTTCGCCGAGAAGATTTTTGGCTCGGTCATCAACGCCGTCGGCAAGATCTACAGGCTGCAGGATGGCACGCGCGTCCAGGTGGTGGGAGTAGTTGAGAACGGAAAATATCAGTTCCTCACTGAGAATCAACAGCCGGCGATGTTTCTTCCATTTCTGCGATTGCCCTTCAGTTCGGCCTATCTTATAGTGCGCTCGAAACGCGACCCGCAGCAAATTGCAGGGGCCATGAGAAGCACGATACGCGAGCTCGATGCGGCTCTGCCCGCCGATACCAAATCGTGGAGCAGTCTGCTGGAAACTGTCCTGTTTCCTTCGCGAATGGCCACCATAGCGCTTGGCGTGCTGGGCGTGATGGGCGCCATGTTGTCGATAACCGGCATCTTCGGCATGGCTGCTTACTCGGTGAGCAAGCGGATGCGCGAACTGGGCATTCGCATCGCTCTCGGCGCCAAACGGAAGGAAGTGTTGCAGGCGGCGCTGGGACGGCCATTGAGATTGCTGGCGTACGGTTCGGTGGCGGGATTGCTGATGGGGATTCTCGCCACCAAAGTGCTGGCCTTCATTGTGTATCAGGCGACGCCGCGCGATCCGCTGGTATTGGCGGGCGTGGTTATTGCCATGTCGCTGCTGGGCTTGCTGGCTACGTGGATACCGGCGCAGCGCGCGCTGTCGGTCAATCCTATGATCCTGCTGCGCGAAGAGTGAACTCGGCTTAATGCAAAGAAAATCAGTGTTCTTGAATTTCCCGGAGGAACAATGAGACTTCTCGATTCGCTTGTTTTCCGCATCGGTGCTTTCTTTCAGCGTTCAAAGGTAAACGCTGAGATGGAAGAAGAGCTTCGCTCGCACATTGAACATCGCGCCGACGATCTGGAGCGCTCAGGGCTTGGCCGTGCGGAGGCGGAACGGCGCGCGCGGGTTGAGTTTGGCGGACGCGTGAAGTACACAGAGGAGATTCACGAATCGCTGGGCGGCCATTTTATTGGGTCGGTTTTGGAGGATGTGCGTTACAGCCTGCGCGTGCTGCGCAAGTCTCCCGGCTTCACCATTGCGGCGGTTTTGACGCTGGCGCTGGCCATTGGCGCAAATGCCGTGGTGTTCGCCGTGTTGAACGCGCTGATTCTGCGCCCTCTGAATGTTCCCAATGCGGAGAGCCTCTACACAATCGAGCGGGGAGGCTATAAGGAACAGGCTACTTCGTATCCCGACTATCTCGATCTGCGCGCTCGCAACCGCAGCTTCGAAGATCTGACAGCGTATACCCTTGCTCCGGTCGGGCTGGATACAGGCAACAATCCGGCCCAGGCCTGGACTTATGAAGTAACCGGGAACTACTTCGACGCATTGGGGATTCAGCCTTATCTGGGCCGCTTCTTCCACAACGCCGATGAACATGGTCCCAACAGCGCGCCGTACCTGGTACTCAGTTACCCATATTGGCATAGCCATTTTCAGGACGATCGCGGTGTGGTGGGCCGCGTTGTCCAGGTGAACAAGCATCCGTTCACCATCCTCGGTGTTGCGCCGCCTGAGTTTCGGGGGACGCTGTTGTTTTTCTTTCCCGATATGTGGGTGCCGATGGTCGACCAGGACCAGGTGCAGGGGCTCGCTGTCCTGAACGATCGCGGACAACGCGATATCTATATGGTGCTGGGGCATGTGAAGGCCGGAGTGACACCGTCGCAGGCCATTGCAGATCTGAACTCCGTTGGCTCGTATCTGGAAAAGACCTACCCCAAAGACGATGCCTATATGAATTATTCGCTGGCGCGGCCAGGCCTTGCCGGCAGTTTGCTGGGGCCCGGGGTGACGGGCTTTATGACGGGAATGATGCTGCTGTCGGGCTTGATTCTGCTGGCCGCCTGCGCCAACCTGGGCAGCCTGTTTGCGGCGCGCGCAGCCGACCGCTCGAAAGAGGTTGCGCTGCGCCTTGCGCTTGGATCGAGCCGCAGACGCATTCTGCGCGGAGTGTTTACCGAAGCCGTGCTGATTTCGTTAGCCGGCGGCGCGGTGGGACTGCTGGGCAGCTTAGCGCTCTTGCGTGAGCTGAGTACCTGGCATCCGGTTCCGCAATATCCCCTGTTCTTGCCTGTGAATCCGGACGTACATGTTTACACGGTTGCTTTGCTACTGGCCCTCGCCAGCGGATTCTTATTCGGCGCGGTGCCAGTGAGGCAGATACTCCGCACCAATCCCTATGAGGTGGTCAAGGCGGGGTCATCAGGCATTGTGGCTGGAAATACGGGACGCCGGATCACGCTGCGAGACGCGTTGCTGGTGGCGCAGATCGCCATTTGCGCGGTGCTGGTGACTTCTTCTCTGGTTGCGGTGCGGGGACTTGTGCGCTCGATGCATAGCAACTTCGGCTTTGATCCGCAGAACGCCATGCTGGTGGATACAACGCTGAGCATGGCCGGCTACAGTGACGACAAACTGCCGGCGATGCAACGGCGGATGATCGATGGGCTCAAGGTGATTCCCGGCGTAAAGTCTGTGGGATTCGTAAGTCACATCCCGCTGGGCGGCGGCGGGTCGACCGAGGATGTATATGCGGACAAAACAACAGACCTGAAGCCCGCAAATGTAGCCGCCAACGTGGAGATTTACAGCATATCTCCCGAATACTTCCAGGCGGCCGGCACAACCCTGTTGAGCGGCAGAAGTCTCTCCTGGCAGGACGGCAAAAATGCTCCGGCCGTGGCCGTGGTCAACGCGCTGTTTGCGCGCCAGGTATTCGGTTCGGTGAGCAACGCGATCGGCAGAAACTACAAGCGCGAGGATGGAACCCGTGTACAAGTGGTGGGCGTTGTGGAGGACGGCAAGTATTATCAACTGACCGAGGATCCAAAGCCGGCGATGTTTCTTCCTTTCCTGCAAAGGCCCACCAGTTTGACATGCCTGGTGGTGCGCTCGCAGCGCGATCCGCAGCAGTTGGCTGGCGCCATACGGAGTACACTGCGCGACCTGGACTCCAGCTTGCCTTTGAACATCCAAACGTGGACGCAGGGAATGGACATCGCCCTGTTTGCTCCGAATGTGGCGACAGCGGCACTGGGTGTGCTGGGCTTGATGGGGGCTATGCTGTCGATCACGGGCATCTTTGGACTGGCTTCGTATTCGGTGAGCAAGCGGATGCGCGAGTTGGGCATTCGCATCGCGCTCGGCGCAAAGCGCAAGGAAGTGTTGCAGGCAGCGTTGGGACGGCCGATCAAGTTGCTGGCGATCGGTTCGGCGGCGGGATTAGTGCTTGGCATACTGGCAGCGAAGGTGCTGGCTCACATTGTGTACACGGCAACGTCTCGCGATCCGCTGGTATTGGCGGGCGTTGTACTCGCCATGTCGTTACTTGGTCTGCTGGCTACCTGGATACCGGCGCAACGGGCGCTGTCGGTCAATCCTATGATGCTGCTGCGCGAGGAGTAACTGGGCAGTTGAAGTAATTATCGCGGTGTTGTATCAACCGGAGGAATTATGAAGTTTTTCGATTCGCTCTCATTTCTACCAGGAACCTTTTTCCGGCTTTCGCGGTTGCGAGCCGAGATGGACGAGGAACTGCGCAGCCACATGCAGCATCGCGCCGACGATTTGGAACGTACTGGACTCGGCCGCGGGGAAGCGGAACGGCGGGCGCGCATTGAGTTTGGCGGGCGAGAGAAATACAAAGAAGAGATTCACGCGGCGATCGGCGGCAATGGTATTGCAACTTTTATGCAGGATTTGCGCTACAGCCTTCGCGTGCTGCGCAAGTCTCCCGGATTTGCCTTTGTCGCGGTGTTGACGCTGGCATTGGCTATTGGCGCGAATGCCGTGGTTTTCGCCGTATTGAACGGACTGTTCCTGCGTCCGCTGAATGTGCCCCAGGGGCAAAGTCTTTATGCAATCCAGCGCGGGACCGACACGTATATCACCCAGTCTTATCCGGACTACCTGGATTTGCGCGATCGCAACCGGAGCTTCGATGGCCTGGCAGCTTTCTCCATTGCACAAGCTGGCCTGGACACAGGGAAAGATCCATCTCAAGTGTGGCTGTTTGAAGTTAGCGGGAACTACTTCGATGAGTTAGGGATTCGCCCATATCTTGGCCGGTTGATTCAACCCTCCGATGAGCGAGGCCCCAACAGCGCTCCGTATATCGTGCTAAGTTACGCATACTGGCACAGTCACTTCGAGGATGACCGCGGCATAGTTGGGCGTCAGGTCCGGCTCAACAAGCATCCGTTTACGATTCTAGGCGTTGCGCCGCCGGGGTTTCGTGGAACGCTTTTGTTTTTCTCTCCCGACTTCTTTACGCCGTTGGTGAACAACGAGCAGGTGGATGGAGCAAACAGTCTGAACGACCGCAAAAGCAGGTGGGTGTTTGAGGTGCTTGGACACTTGAAAGCGGGAGTTACTCCGGCGCAGGCGGGCGCGGACCTTAGCTCTGTCGGGGCCTATTTGCATAAGGCCTATCCGAAAGACGATGACCAAGGCACGTTCAAGCTGGTGCGTCCGGGTTTGCATGGTGACTTTTTTGCTCCCGCGATACGCGCGTTTCTAGCCGGGTTGATGCTGCTTGCGGGATTGATTCTTCTGGCCGCATGCGCCAACCTGGGCAGCCTGTTTGCCGCGCGCGCCGCGGACCGGGGGCGTGAGGTTGCGTTGCGGCTGGCATTGGGCTCGAGCCGCACTCGCATTCTGCGGCAACTGTTTACCGAAGCCGTGCTGATCTCACTCGCCGGCGGAGCTACAGGACTTGCCGGGAGCGTAGTGCTGTTGCACCGGCTGAGCCTATGGCAGCCGTTTCCTCAATTCCCCATGAACTTCCCGGTGAATCCGGATGCGAATGTCTATCTGGTGGCTCTGGCTTTGGCGCTGGTGAGCGGGTTCCTGTTCGGTATTGTTCCGGTGCGCCAGGTACTCAGGGCCAATCCTTATGAGATTGTGAAGGCCGGCTCGAGCGCCCGGCTTGGGCACCGCGTAAACGTGAGGGACGTTTTGCTTGTGGTGCAGATAGCCATTTGCGCGGTGCTGGTTACGTCCTCCATGGTTGCGGTGCGCGGACTGGCACGATCGCTGCGCGCCAATTATGGATTCGATCCGCGGAACGGGATGCTGGTGTATACCGACTTGAGCATGGCCGGATACAAAGACGAAGGGATTGCCGCCATGCAGCGCCGCATGATGGATGCAATGAGAGAGATTCCGGGGGTAACATCGGTCGGATTGGTGAGCACCCCTCCTTTGCAGATGGGCTGGGAGATATCGCCGGTTTTTACCGACGAGACGACCGATCTGACTCCATCGAAAGCCGCTGCCGTCGCGATAAAGTACGAAATATCGCCCGAGTACCTGGATGCGGCGCGCACTGCTTTGCTCGCCGGGAGGAACTTCACCTGGCGTGACGATAAGGACGCACCACGCGTAGCCATGGTGAACCGCGAGTTTGCCAGCAGGATTCTGGGCTCGGCGACCGGCGCGATGGGGAGTCACTTCAAGATGCCGGATGGTACGCGGGTGGAGATCGTGGGCATTGTTGAAGATGGGAAATATACGGCAAACCTGGCCGAAGATCCGCAGCCTGCGATGTTTCTGCCCCTGCGGCAATGGCCCGTGAGCATGACGAGTCTGGTGGTGCGGACAAACCGAGATTTGGGCGGCGATCCGGAGCGGCTGACGGCGGCCATTCGCGGCAAGCTGCACAGTTTGGACTCCGGGCTGCCGGCTTACATCCAGACCTGGGATCAAGAGATGAATGGGGCACTGTTCGCTTCGCGCGCGGCTACCATGTCGCTAGGCGTGCTGGGCGCGATGGGCGCCATGCTGTCAATCACGGGAATCTTTGGCATGGCGGCATACTCGGTAAGCAAGCGGCTGCGCGAGTTGGGCATCCGCATCGCACTGGGCGCGCAGCGCAGAGAGGTGTTGCAGGCAGCGTTGGGCCGGCCGGTGAAACTGCTTGTGCTTGGCTCGGGTGTGGGATTGCTGCTGGGGCTGCTGGCGACCCGGGTGCTGGCTTTCATTGTGTACCAGGCCACTCCCCGCGACCCGCTGGTGCTGGGCGGGGTGGTTATGGCGATGGTGTTGCTGGGGCTGCTGGCTACATGGATTCCCGCGCAGCGCGCGCTTGGGGTGAATCCCATGATGCTGCTGCGCGAGGAGTGAGGCGGGGCTGCCCTTTGGATCCTTCGGAACGGTCTAGAACGCAAGAAGAAGAGGCGGATATTGGTTCATGGTCTCCCCGGTCTGAAACTCCAGACCGGGGGCACCCAGCCTCTGTGTTTTTCCGTGGCCTGCTTAGTCCGGCTGGGATGCGAAGTACTCGGCTACCTGCGGCCAGTTGTCTACGCGGACAAATCCTGTTGCGGTCAGGTTGTGGGGCGCGGTGTAGAGAATTCCCTGGCCTTCAAAGCGGAGCAGGTTGCGGGGCAGGTCGTCGATGAGGTAGTCGGCGCGGAGGATGGACTTGTTGCCGCAGAAGACGTAGTGAGTGGGCGGGATGAAGGGAAAGTGGCGCTGCAGCCAGCGGTACTTGGGGCCGAGGGAGTTGGGGACGGTCATGGCCTGGGTGGCGATGAAGATTTCAAAGCGCGCGGAGAGGTCTTTCAGCACATCCTGCGCGTGGGGCATCAGGGCCAGGTCCTCAAAGAAGTCTTCCGCGTCGAGGAAGGCGCGGAGCTGCTGCTGGCGGTCGGCGGGCGTAATCTCCCAAAGGCCCTTGCCGGCCAGATCCTCCGGCGTAACTTCTTCGTCGAAGGTCTGGTTGTAACGGCGCAGGTGCTCGGCGAGGGTGTCGGCCATAACCTCGTCCATATCTACGCAGATGCGGCGCATTGGGGGCTCCTCTTTCAGTGGTTAGAGATCAGTTGTCAGATGGACCGTCTCCTTCTGAAAGGTTAGCAGGGGGGGCGGCGCACGATGGAGACTTCCTCGGCAACGATGCTTTCGAGGGAGCTTTGGAGTTGGGGAAGATAGCGATGGTTAACGAAAGCCAGGCGGCAGCTCGTGTCAGGATGGTCCGCAGGTGCGGCCGTCAATGAATGCCTGCAATATGAGCTGGAGGGAACTTGATAGCGATTTTGTTTTTCAGCGCTTGCAAAGCCGCAGGATGGGCAGCTTGCAGGCGAAGACAAGGGCGAAAAGTCCCTTGCTCAGTTCGCCTGCCGGCTGCTGTGAGAATGCTCGACTATCTTCGATTATTCAGGAATGCTGACGGAATAGATCTTCCCGCTGCTGCCCATGTTTGAGCTTCCGACCGCACCCGGCGGGAGCAGTCCGTACTCGCCCTTTCCGGTACTGGCTTGCAAAGTGATCTGGTAGACCCGGGGCGCAATCTTTTCCGACTGAAAATCAAGCGCATCGCGGGTAGCGCCGCCGGAAACGTGCATAACGCCCCCGGTCACAGAACGGAATTCGCGAGAGTCGGAGTTGGAGTGGAGCCTAAGCAACTGGTACTCTGTGATAGCCACTCCCTCAGGAACGTAAACGGCGAATACGACAGGGAAGGTTGTATTAAGCTTGGCTCGCGCGCCTTCAATGTGGCCATTGAGGTCTCCCTTGACGACGCCGGCTGTTGCAAGGCTCTTGAGGACACCGCCGGTCTTGAAATTCACTATCTCCGGCATGAGGGCTGTCCATGCGCCAGTCTTGTCTTTGTAATAGACTCCCACCTCATCGACTCCAGCCGGAAGGCCGGAGGTCGCTGCTGGAGCCGTCGCAGCCGTTGAAACTCCAGAGGCCTTCATCACGATTGCAGTTACCACCTTGTCGCTGGCTCCAGCGGTCTTGAGCGCAATAAGGCCATTGGCAGAGGTGTCATAGGTTCCAGGCGAAGCGCTGATCGTGGACACAATCAGATCGTCTGACAGTCCAGCCTTGACCAGTTTGATAATGGCGTCGTTGTTGAGTGATTGCTGGGCAACGAGCAGTTGGCAACTTGCAACGATAACAAGAGCGAGCAAAACCTTACGCATAAAACTTCTCCTTGAGTTTTCAGAGTTATTAACATGGCTTTTGTGTCGGCAAGAGAATCATCCTCCCAACCGGCGGTTTTCGCAAGCGAATTTTGCACAAAATCGCCAAAGAGATGTCGGTCACCCCGCTGAGTTTTGTGAGCATGGGCGGGTTTGGCCGTAAGAGCGCTTAGCGTTCCGAGTACCGCCGCCGGGCGAGCCGGAGGATTTTTGTAGGCAGCCGGACGCTGGATGAATTACACTCGGCCCGTCGAGGGTATTGGTAAGTCCATCCAAGGCGAAATATCCCCCATCCTGCGGAGGAACCCCATGGCATTGCAAATCGGAGAACGGGTAGGCGATTACGAGATTCTGGCAAAGATTGGCGCTGGCGGAATGGGCCAGGTTTACAAGGTCAAAAACATTTTTTCCAACCGGGAAGAAGCCATGAAGGTGCTGCTTCCCGACCTGACACAGGAGCGCGATCTGGCGGCGCGCTTCATGATGGAGATCCGCACGCTGGCCACCATGGATCATCCCAACATTGCGCAACTGCGCACTGCTTTCCAGTTTGAAAACCAACTGGTCATGATCATGGAGTACGTGGAGGGCGTAACGCTTGAGAAGCTTGCCGGAGCTACCGTTATACCGGTCGACCGGGAGCTGGATTTTGCCACGCAGGTGCTTTCGGCGCTGAGTTTCGCTCACGACCACGGCGTCATCCATCGCGACATAAAGCCGGCTAACATCATGATCACCATTCACGGCCAGGTGAAGCTGATGGATTTCGGGATCGCCAAGAACGCCGACGAGATGCACCTCACCCGGCCTGGCATGACCATCGGCTCGGTTTACTACATGTCGCCGGAGCAGGTGCGCGGCGGCACGGTGGACGCCCGCTCGGACCTCTACTCTTTTGGCATCACCATGTATGAATCGCTGACCGGGCGCAAGCCGTTCGAGGCAGAAACCTCCTACAGCGTTCTGCACGCGCAGTGCAACACGCCGCCGATACCGCCCATCGAAGTAAACCCGGCGCTGTCGCCGGAGCTAAACAGCGTGGTTCTTCGCGCCCTGGAGAAGAACCCCGACGACCGGTATCAGTCTGCCCAGGAGTTCCACGACGCCGTGAAGGCGCTGATCGTGAAGCCTGATGCCGGTCGCGCAGCGGTGCCCGTTGCGCCGCAGCAATCCTTCACTCCTGTGCCGGTAGCGACACAGCAATCGTTCACGCCAGTTCCGGTCGCGCCACCGCAATCGTTCACGCCCGTGCCCGCATCTTCGGGTTCCTTTTCGGCAACCGCTGCTGGATTCTCGCCCGTCGCCGGAGCGCCGCCTGCGGCAGCCGCAGGCAGCTTTACACCGGTGACGCCACCCGGCACGGCGCCCGTTCCCCAGCAGGCTTACGCGCCGGTTTCCGCTCCTCACCTGGCTGCGGCTCCGCCGATGCAACCCAAAGCCGCCAAGAGCCATCGAGGCCTGTGGATAGGGCTGGGTGCGCTGGCGGCGCTTCTCGCTCTGGTGGCGGTTGCCGCCGTTGGCCCGCGTATGTATGCCACCTTCGCCAAACAGAAGGCCGCGAGCGCGCCGCCGGATCAGACGATCGCATCGTCAGCGACGTCCGCCGCCAGCCCGCAGCCGAGCGTGCCCACGCCCGATGCCACACCGCAGCCCGCTCCCACCACCACGGCAGCTCCGGCGGAAGTGCCGGCTGTTGCTGCAACTCCGGAGAAAAGCAAAGCGGGAACCCATGCGCAGGGAGCGGGAGACGGACCTAAACTCAGAGCACCTTATGCGGGCGGAGGGGGCAGCTCAGGGAATCAAGGACCGGGCAGTTCAGGCGGCGTAGTGGCCGCAGCGGTTCCCCCTGTATCCGCGCCACCTTCCATCCCGGCTGGACCTTCCAGGCAGGAGATTCGCCAGACCCGCGACAAGCTGATGAATCTGGAGGCCCGCGCCGATGCCGCGCGCTCCGGCGTGCAGAGCATACGCAGGCAGCAGGAGGCGCAAGGCTTTGACATCCGCGGAGACGTACTGGCGACGTTGAGCCGGTTGAACAACGACCTGCGCGAGTCTCATACCGCTCTCGAGGCAGGCGACCTACAGTCCGCAGACGAGTACATGGAACACGCCGACCACGAGACCGCGAGCCTGGAGAAGTTCTTAGGCAGATAGGCTTGCCGGCCACGCGCGGCCACAAACGAGAACGCCCTCCGCCAGATTCTGGCGGAGGGCGTTCTTATCTGCATGATTGCAGTTACTGAGTGACCGACTTGACGGAGTCGCCGGTTTTGAATCCTGAGCCGGAAACCACGTTGCAAACGGCTGAGGAGTCGTCCACGTCAGTGGCCTGCACCACCCCCACCGTGGTGGTAAGCCTGCGAATCACCGCGCCGGTGGCGGGGTCCTTGATCTCTCTGGTCACGCGGACAACGTCAAGCTGGTCGCCCACATTCACGCCAGCCTTGCGCCCGACGTTCAGAACGATCTGGCCTCCGTCGACCGCGGCTACAAGGCCATCCACCGTGATGGTCCGCACGCTGATTTTGGGTGCGTTTGAAACCATATCGGCTGTGAGCTTTGTGACGGCGGCCTTTGTTGCCTCGCCGATGATGGTGTTTTGGAAGTTGCTGGAGCCGAAGTCAACATTGCCGCCGCCGGAGTCCCAGCCTCGGCTACCGCCGCCCAGCAGCGATGTGCTGGAACGGGCAGACTCGCCTGAGCCCTCGGCCACGCCCATGATTTCGCCGGTGTCCACGTTAATGATGCGGCAGGTAATGCTGACATTGGCCTTGGAGTTGGAGTGGCCGATGCCGCCCAACCCATAGCCGCCCCAGTTGCCGCCGTTTCCACCGATTCCTACTTTTTTAGTCTCATTGCCGAACTGGGTGATGCTGCCCTCGATGATAGCGTCGACCCCCAGCAGTTTGCCGATTTTGGCGGCGCTGTTGGGATCGGCGCGCTGCGAGTTGGAGAAGTTCTGCTCGGTCATGATCTTGTCGAGGGCCTTGCGCTCGATGATGGAATAGGTGCCATCTTTGACCAGGCCGGTCACCAGCAGGTCGGTGATGCCTTTGCCCACATCGACGTTGGAGCCGAACATGGCGGAGGAGTAACTCTGCACGGTGCCGTAGTCGAAATCGAGAATGGCAATGCGGGGTTTGCGCTTGGGCGCCTGGGCTCCGGCTGGCTGCGACACCACACCGGAAGCGAAAGAGAGGGCCAACAGGAGGGGGAGGAGAGTTTTTCTGGTTTGCACGGATCACCCTTGCAGACGAAATTGTGGGACGCAATCAGGGTTTACTGTTTCGGACGCTGTGTCAAGTCAAATCCTTGCCGGGGGCTATCTGTAGGGCAGTTTGGCATGAATGGGGGCCTGGGATCATTGCCAGGCTGCTGCGGGAGCAGAAACGGTGGAGACAAGGCGCCAAGGGAAACGCGATCCAATCACATCCATCGATTTTGCGATACCGGCTGATGACGGCGCCGAATTTGCCAGACGGGACAGGTTACAATCCTTTCTGGAATGACCACCAAAATTGCCTTTCTCTTTCCGGGCCAGGGTTCGCAGGCCGTTGGCATGGGCCGCAGCCTGGCGGAACGTTTTCCCATCGCCGCCCAGACCTTTGCCGAAGCCGACCGCGCCCTCGGAATTCCGCTCTCCAAACTAATTTTCGAGGGGCCTGAAGAAGATCTTCGCCTCACGGAAAACACCCAGCCGGCAATTCTCGCCGTCAGCGTCGCCGCCTGGCGAGTCCTTGCCCAGCATGGCGTTCACCCCGCCCTCACCGCAGGCCATTCGCTCGGCGAGTGGTCGGCGCACGTTGCTGCCGGAACCCTCGAATTCGCCGATGCGGTTCGCGCCGTGAAGGCCCGCGGACGCGCCATGCAGTTGGCTGTGCCCGCCGGCCAGGGCGCAATGGCCGCCATCCTCTCACTCAGCGGCGATCAGGTTGTCGAAGCCTGCCGCGAGGCCGAGGCTGAAACCGGCCTTCCGGTCGCAGCCGCCAACCTCAACTCCCCCAACCAAACGGTCATTTCCGGCGCTACGGCCGCTGTCGAAAGGGCCTCGGCCATCGCCAAAGCTCTCGGTGCGCGCCGCGCCATTCCGCTCCCCGTCAGCGCGCCCTTCCATTGCGCCCTGATGCAGCCGGCGCAGGAAGAGGTGGCACGCGTGCTGGCAGCGTTGCCTATGGCCGATCCCCGAATCCCGGTGGCCGCGACCGTGCGCGGCGGGCTGGTGACCAGCGCCCAAGGAGCGCGCAACGCCCTTATCCACCAGGTCACCGGCGCGGTCCGTTGGGTAGACTGCATGAAAACGCTGATTACCGCGGGAGCGGAGCTGTTTATCGAGGTCGGACCCGGCAAAGTTCTCTGCGGTCTGCTCAAGCAAATCGATCCCTCGCAGAAGTCCCTGAACGTCGAGGATGCCGTCAGTCTTGAGGCGGCCATGGCAGTCCTGGCGGGCTCGGAAGCTTAGGAATTACGGTTTGGAGCTTCTTTCCGCTTGCTCTTCGGCGGACTTTTCTCCCTCCGCAGCCAGCTCCTCCGATAGCTTGTGGGCGTTCTGCGAGTGTTCTTTGGCCCTCGTGCTGAGTTCGTGAGCGGTCAGATGATCCGCTTTTCCGTGGGCCACGGCGGTCGCAGCATGGGCGTGCGCGGCCAGGTTATGGAGTTCCGCTGCTCGATCGTGCGTACTCTGAGGCATCTTGTTCTCCTTCCCTGTTCGATGCAAAGCATCCAGGAAAAGACAGCGGAAGTATGGATGGAGGCCTGGATAAAGCAAAGGCCCCACTCCCGTCGCCCTTCGGCGATGAGAATGGGGCCCACACTTCCGAATCGAACCGGCACTCCTGGCAATTCTCCGGCGCACCGGCTTCTAGGGCCCCAGATACAGCTCCTCGCCCGGAGGCGAGAAGTTCAGCGTGTGCGCCCTGGGGTCGTAAACAAGATTCAGTGCTCCGCTCTTGCGTCCGTTGATGAGCACGGCTGCCAGCAGCACGTTGCCATAGATGCGCGCCGCCACAATTTTGTGGGTCTGGATATTCCCGTACTCGTTATCCGGGCTGGATGGGCTCCAGTCGCCCTGGAACCGCGAAAACGGGTAGGTGGCGTTCTGTGCAGGGTGCTGTTGCCAATCCTTATCGTGCGTCCAGATTCCATACGCCTTGGGCAGATCGTTCTTTTCCACCGCCCCGAGGAACCCGTTAATTGCCGCGCGTCCCATCAAATGGGCGTTCCAGTTCCACGGCCAGTCCACCGGCCTGCCGGCCACCAGCCACCAGCCCACAAACAGCACCAGCACCAGTGCCCCGGAGCTCTTGAGAATCAACTGGCGCCGCCGGTCGCGGGCTGCGTCAAACACGGGAGCGTCTAGCAAGGTCATCGCACAGTCTCCTCGAATCTAAGGATACGGCAACCGAGCGAACAGAAAACAGGAATCCGCGTTTTTGCGCAGCGGAGAACTCCACTCTCGATCATTCGCTACGGCAAATGATCGAGATAGCATGGCCCGCTGGTGCTCTGCGCAGGGGGCACGGGCGGCGTGGTCCATGGCGGATTGGCGAAGTCAAAGAACTCAGTCATATCCATCTGCGCGGCGTCGCGCTTGGTCAGCGAGGGAAGGCTAAATCGGGTCTCGATGAACTTCAGCATCGCCGTATAATCGGCCACCGTATGCGACACGTAATTCTTCTTCGCATACGGCGAAACGACAATCAGGGGTACCCGGTAACCCGTGTAGACAAAGTCGCAGGTGGGTCCGGTGGTCGTAGTGCAGATGTCGCCGGGCTGCAAATCGACCGGCTTGATGCCGTCCGGGCTGACAGCCGCTTGCGGCGGAACGTGATCGTAGGTCCCGCCAAACTCGTCGTAGGTCATGAATAGCGCCGAACTGCTCCACGACGAGCTCGTCATCAGCGAGTTGACGATCTGCGCTACATGCACTTCGCCGCTCTGCATGTTTGCCGGCGAGTTGTCGTAGTCGGAAGGATGCTCGTCCTCGCCTGCGTCCGATGCCGGCTCGATCTCGGAAACCTGCGGCAGCGTTCCATTGTTCAGATCGGTGAAGTACTGGGACATGGGTGCAATATTGTTCGGGAATTGACTTATGACCGTTTGCGCATAAGTAAAGTTCTGCAGATAGCTCAGCGTCATCAGGCACGATGCCTCGTACGGCGGACCGGTGCATGAGCTTCCTTCGGTGTCGACATAGATCTTCCAGGTAATGCCCGCAGCCTGGAGCGCCTGAAAGATGGTCTGTGATTTTAGCAGCGGCGTATCGGCAGCGTCGGTGCCGTTGGGATAAGCGTATCCGCCCGACGTGGCTGCCAGAAGATATTCCCGATTGATGTTGGTGCGCGACATGGCCGGGTTAAACCAGCGGTCCGACGTGCCAAAATTGGACGCCATGAAATAGAGGTAGTTCAAATCGCCGCCATCGTAATAGCCCATGGCGCGCAGGCCATCGGTGTCGTAATAGCCCAGCGCGCGCCCATCGTGGGCCGCGGTCCACACAAATCCATTGTTCGTCGCCGGATTGAGTCCGACCTGATCGTTGTAATTCCAGTCCACGTGCGACTCATTCCACGAGGGGCTTGGATTTTCAATGCACATGGTCTGCAGATGGAACGAGCTCACCGGATTGGCGGCGTCGAACGAACAGTCGCTGGGCGTCGGCGAATCAGCGTTGCAGCCGGGATTCGTCGGCGTCGCACCCTGCAGCGGCGTTGCGCCTGCCGTGGGATTGAATTGAGGCAGGCCGTCAAACGACTGGTCCGCGTAACCGTTCTGCGCCCAGTATTGGCGCAACGTACCCAGATAGCTATCCATCGACCGGTTCTCCTGCGCCATGAAGACAATATGCTGGATCGATGAGATGGTGGCGGCTGGGGCTGTCGGTGTTGTTGGGGTCGTTGGGGTCGAACCGGAGTTACTGCTGCTTGAGCCGCCACACCCGGAGAGCGCGATGCCAAGAGCCAGCAGACTACCAGTGAGTGGGCAAAACGATGTGAGCCGGCAGCAAGTCACACGGATCATGGTCCCCTCCAACGTCTGGAGGCTTGGATGCGGAGGCCGCTTAAAGATTTGTATGGGCAATCCCAGGGATGCATTAAGGCCTTGCGAGGAAAGAAGTTCGGAGGATCAGGCAATCACATCGTAGGGACGCATCATGTCGTTGTCTTCGTGCTCAAGCATGTGGCAATGGTAGACGTAGCGCCCGGCGTAACCCTCAAAGCGGGTGAGGATCGAAAGAATCTCACCGGGCTTGACCACTGCGGTGTCCTTCCACCCAGCCTCATTTGCAGCCGGAGGACGCGGGCTTCCCGCCAACTGCAAGTGGCCCCGCGCAAAGGCCCCTGTGTCGAAACCCTGTCGCTGAAGGATCTGGAACTGCACCAGATGCAAATGCATGGGATGCGCATCCATGGTTGTATTGATGAACCGCCAGCACTCCACCGACCCCAGCTTCACTTTTTCGGTGACCGGATCGTCGTAGTTCTTGTTATTGATGCGGACGCCAAGAGAGTGTCCCTTTGCATCCATTGCTTCCGTGAGCACGAAGTCTCTGGTGACGGTCGATGTGTCGAGCTCCAGCTTGCGAAAATCGGCGCTGCCGGAGAATGAAAAAATCGGAGCCTGAGCGGTAAGCGGTTGAATCACTCGGAATTGCATCAGTTCCAAAAGGCGCGGCGGCGCCACATGAGCGAACTCCCATCCAGGGTAGGGCGCGGGTGCGTCGTTCGATAGTGTGACGGTCTTGCCGCTAAGAGAAGAGAAATCGACAATCACATCGGCGCGTTCCGCCGGGCCCAGCAGCAGCTTGTTGAACGTGGATGGCTTCGGCAGAAAGCCACCGTCTGAACCGATTTGTTCGAGCGGTACAAGGCGCGGGATGTCGGTGGGGCGGGGAGCAAGGTTGAGATACAAACTGAAGAACCGCGAATTTGCGTTGTTCAGAATGCGCAGGCGGTATGGGCGCGGCTCAACTTCGAGATATGGGTACAAAGCACCATTCACGACTGGCTGATCGCCGAACAATTCCGGGGCCCAGTGACCGGGACCAGGAGTCGAGCCGTCGTCAAAGGTCGGAGCATAGACCAACTGTCCGTTCTCATCGAATTTGCGGTCCTGGATCAGGAGCGGGATCTCATAATCGCCGGCGGGCAACCGCAAATTGCGCTCCGCATCGTCGCGCAACAGGTAAAGCCCCGAAAGTCCCGCATAAACGTTGAGACGCGTAATGCCCACAGCGTGATCGTGATACCACAAGGTGGCGGCCTGCTGTTGATTGGGATAGTGGTATTCGGCCGTTTCACCGGGCTTGAACCACTTCTCGGGAAGACCGTCGCTCTCTGAGCGCGTTTGCGCTCCATGCAAATGCGGAACGGTGCGCACCTCAGGAGCCGGCGGCATGGCTCCATGGATTGTTGTATCGACGCCGAAGAGGTGCTGAGCCGGCAGACGATTCTCCCAGCGAACGACGATCGGACTTCCGCTAAGCGCTTCAAAGGTGGGCCCCGGATATTGGCCCTCATAAGTCCAGACACGCGCAGGAGAGAGCTGCGAATGAAAGCGGTGCAGGGTTTCGGCCATGCGTACGTGGTAGACATCCTGGCCGTTATGCCGATCGACTGGCTTGAGCATTCCCGGGATCGGCAGCGGATCTGTATAGCGATCGATTCGGGCGGGCATGCGCGGCGCGAGCTGTGCGGCACGAACGCCGAGGCACGCGGCGCCGGGAGCCACCGCGGCACACCATTTGACAAATTCACGCCTGCTGGTCGAACGCATTGATCCCCAGGACAGTTCGCAAGGCCGCGCACGGTAATTTGCGGCGCAGCAGCGCCTAACGCGCTAGCTGAGCGTAGCACAGGCTCCGGAGCGATTAAAGATGGCGGGGCAGAGAACGTCCTGAGTACGCCGAAACCAACCCCGAGCCTGTCGAGGGGGCGGCGGCACGGGGAAGCGTGGCGCGCTTTATCTCCTCAGCCTGCCATGCAGCAAGCCCACTCCCCTGCTTCTGAGCACGCAATTTTCGTTCTGGTCGCACCTGTAATGCACGCCAAGGGGAAAGTCCGCCGCCTTCAGAACATTGGCTTCCGCGCTTGCCCTGTCGATTAAAAAAACCCTGTTTGCGTTGGTTTCTATGGTTCCCGTGGATGCATCGTAGAGAGCGATCGAGTCGTCGCCCTCGATATAAAAAGCTGGAGCGGGCGCGGCGGATTTTGGGGCAGCCTTTCGGCGGACAGTATACGTTTTCGCAGTGTCTTCCGGGGCGGTGGCCGGGGGCTCGTTCAGGCGCTTCACCATTTCAGCTTGCTGGGCAAGGTTGGGAAAGTCGGGTGCAAAACTCCAGGAGGTGACCCTCTCATACAAGTCCCTGGCGCATGGAAGATCTCCCGCGGAAGTCAAGGCGGCTATCTGGCCACTGGGGCTGAATTGATACTGGAAGACGTCGTTGCCGCGCTCGCGGGCAATCTCACTGTCGTCGATTGTTGCCGCCGCAGTCGCTTGCGCCGGCTGGGGATTCGGGCTGTTGCCGCCGGCCGGAATCCCATCCTCGGTCCCGGGAATGGACGCCGTCGGCTCCACTACCTTTCTGGCGGAGTATCTCAACAGGATGTCTTTGGAGCATAAGACAAAGCCTTTGGCATCCATAAGCTGAATATCGATGGAAGCCGGGCGCGGCGAATTGCCTGCCGCAAGAGAAAACCCCGCGAGCTGTTCCGGATAGCTGGGCTCGAAGCTCACGCGGTATCCAAGCTTGCCTTCCCACCGGGTGAACAGGCGGCCCTTTATTCCGACGCCTTCGGATGTGAGCGCTCCCAGGTCGTATGGCCCGCTGGGGTTGCTCATGTTCCATGAAATGGCTGCGATGATGAGGCCGGCGAGCGCTCCCAGTCCCACGCCAATGGTGGCATAAAAGTTGGTTGGATTTGCAAGAAATTTGCGAACGCGCGGCTTCCACTTCGCAATATAGTCCGTAAGGAAAACCGTCGTGGGAGGCGCAGGTTCTTTGGCTGGCTCGGGCTTCTTCGCTTCCGTAGCCGCAACCAAAGGTGGGGCCTGGCCCAACCCTAGAAACGAGCCAAATTTATACTCCTCCTTGGGCGCGCTTGGGATCACCTCGTACGGATTCTTCGGTTCCTCAAACTCCGCGCTTGGGAAAAGATCATCCTGGCCTTCGGGCGTATCTCTGTCCTGGCTATCCCGCCAGTCGTCTTCGTACATGTTGACTCAACCTCCCCCAAGACCATCGATTGGCGGTTATTTCTTCAACCTGGCATGAAGAACGCCGGCGCCGGCATGCGTCAGCGCGCAGGCGGCGTTCTGGTCACAGTTGTATTGGAAACCCGCTCGATAATCCTGCCATCCGGCTGCGTACCCCTCGCCGCCAGACTTGTCGATAAAAAAAGTCTTGCCCCCCGCAGTTTCAATTATGCCCGCGTTCGCATCATATTCGACGATTGTATCTTCGCCTTCCATAGAAAAAGTTCCAGGCTTTGGCGGAGCTGTGTACTTCGCCCGATTGTGCGCGGCGGCGTTGCTGTTCCCTTCGGGCTGTTGTAGCGATGATCCAGGCGCAGTTTCCCGGAGATCCCCCGGAGACGCATGCAACTGCGCCTGTTCGGCGAGGGAAGGAAAGCTGGTGGACAGGCTCCAGAAAGCGACGGTGTCATACGTGCCCGGAGGGCATTGGGTGTCCGCCTCAACGCTGATTGACTTCAGTTGTCCATCCTGATCAAGGTCGTTCTGGAAGATCTCTTTGCCGCGCTCCCGCTCCTGTTCCTGTGCTTGCAAACGAGCCAGCTCAGCCTGCTGCCGGGTATCGAAATCGATAGCCTCCTGGCTTCCCTTTTTGGCCGGCTTCCCATTGACCAACGGCGGGGGAGCAGGGGTGGGATGGGGAGTGTGCTTCAACAGAATCTCCTGCGAGCACAAGAAGAGGCCTGAAGAGGTTTTGAAGTTGATGGCGATGGAGAGCGGTTTCGGCGAGCTGGTTACCGCCCGCGCAAACCCGGGAAGGTCTTCCGGATCAATGGGTTCCACGTTGAGGCGGAATGCGAGTTTCCCATTCCAGATGGTGATAAGGTGGCCCTTCAACCCCGCCGCGTCAGCATCGGCCACGCCCAAATCTCTGGGGAGGTGCGCGACGTTCAGCTCTGGCGCAACGGTGATTTCGGCGGGCGCGCTCGGTTCGGGCGCCGGCGCTGCCTTGCTCCGATACAAACTCATCGCCGCGACTATTCCAATCAGGACCCCGATTCCCACGCTTATTGCGCCATAGAGGAAGGCTCGGTTTGCGGCGGGTATTGGAGCCGGAGGCTGGGCGGGTGGAGGGGTTGCCTGCGCCACTGGCTCGATGGCTTGGCCGGGGTGAGCTTCCACGGTGCCGCCGCCAGTTTGCGTATCGTTTTCAGGCGCGGGAACTTCGCCAGAGTTTCGCTGGTCTGGATTCGACGTTTCGTTGCCGGGGTCATGCCGGTCCTCATCTGTCATCTGGCTGCCCCTCCCCTGGGTCGCCGAAATCCCGTTTTTGGAATCACTGCCATTGGAACACGCATTTTCTCCAGAGGGAAGATGATACTGGAAAACAGAAAAAGATAAATATCGATCCCGCTTCGGCGGGTAAGCTGCCAGCTTCCAGCTTTCAGCTCTCAGCTTCCGCGACGAGGTGGGTGTGGTTCAATGCACACCCCGCGTTGGTGAGAGTGCTCTGGCAGGGTAGGGAAACATGCGTATGCAAGAGTGAGACAAACTGAGTGGGGTGATCCAATATATAAAGACAATCGGTTGACAATATTCTGACAACATTGGTCACTGGCTTCGCTACTCTGCAATTTGACCGAGCACCCTTCTTGTTCGGCAACCGCTCCGCCATCCCGGCGGAGAGAGTCAAAGTGAGGTCCCATGAACATCTCAGCGCTCCCCTCTGAGCCGACCGGCCGAATCTTCAAGTCTCGCACAACGGCGCGGGCCATCTCACGCATATTTGCTGCTTTTACGCTGTCCGTTGCAATTCTCTCTCTACAAACGGCAGCGCAAACCAGCGGTGCGTATCAGGTCACCAACCTCATCTCCGATGGATCGGTCACGGCCGCTTTTACCGACCCAAACTTTATCAATCCCTGGGCAATTTCCGACAGTGGGACCTGGTGGATCAGCACGGCGAATACAGGCCACAACTATGTGGTAGGGGCTACAGCCCCGGTTGGATCCATCAAGTTCAAGATCATTGTCCCCCCGGCGTCAGGCACGGGCACCGGCTCGCCGGCAGGTTCAGTCACCACGGCTGGTGCTACCCCAATGATTCTTCCCGATGGGACCAAGGCTTCGTTCCTGTTCTCGACACTGGATGGAACCATCTCGGGATGGAACAGTGTACTCGGAACCGCGAATGCGGTCGCTCAAATTGCGATCAATAACAGCTCCGCCGGCGCATCTTACCCAGGACTGGCGATTCTGAATACCGCGACCGCGAGCTATATTCTCGCCCCCGACTTCGGCACCGCGAATAAGATCGAGGTCTACAGCAGCAGCTTCGCACCCACCACACTCAGCGGCACATTTACCGATCCGACGCTGCCTGCGGGTTACTCTCCATTCTCAGTCCATGTCATCGACAATCAGGTCTATGTCGCTTACGCGATGAGGACAGCCAGTGCTCCCTATGGGACTGTCAATGCTCTCGGCAACGGCGCGGTGAGCATCTTCGACGCGAATGGCAATTTTGTTGCGCGCGCCGCTACCGGAGGCAACCTCGACTCTCCCTGGGGAGTCGCAATCGCTCCGGCCGATTTTGGCATCTTCGGTGGCGCGCTGCTGATTGGAAACTTCGGCAACGGGCTTATCAACGCTTACAATCCAACGACTTATGCCTATCTCGGTCAACTCACCGACGGAACGGGTACGCCACTGAGCTATCCAAGTCTCTGGGAATTGCTTCCGGGCGGTACTACGGTGGGCAACACCACGTCCGTGAGCGGCGGAGATCCAAGCACGGTGTATTTCACCGCCGGGCTCGCCGGAGAGGTACACGGGCTGTTTGCGGGTATCGCGAACAGCACCACGGCGACTGGCACGCCCACGTACGGCTTCAGCGCCGCCACGAGCGCACTGAGTGTTGCGGACGGCTCGTCGGTTCAAACCACCGTCAGTGTGGCTCCCACCTATAACTTCACCGGCACGGTGAGCCTGAGCTGTGGCGGCCTTCCCTTTGGCGCTTCGTGTTCGTTCTCGCCTGCCCAAATCAGCGCGTCGGGCACCGCACCGTCGATCTCGACCGTGACCATTCAAACCAGGGGAAGCACAGCGGCGCGGCTGCAACGCACGATACGCGGCGCCGCAGGAATCGCAACCGCTCTGCTGCTACCCTTTGCCTCCGCCCTGGTGTTCTATCGCCGGCGCTCAACGGCGCTCCGCGGTCTGCTCGGCTTGCTCGTTCTATGCGGAATCACGTTGGCAGCGGCCGGCGCCATGATGGGCTGCAGAGGTATGGCGCCGATGTCGACGCCGACGCTCACCACTCCTGCGGGAACCTCTCAGGTGACTGTTACGGCGGCTTCCGGGTCCGTGAGTCAAACCGCGACGATATCGCTGACTGTTCAGGAGCCCTGAGTTGTTCCTGGGTGGCAGCGTGGCCCCGGTCCCAATTCTGGGAGTTTGAACGACGGGATAAAAATACCCCGACGGTCGGGTGTTGTGTTTTCCCATCCTTCGCTAGAAAAAACGAAGGATGGGGTACCCGGCTGAAAAGGCAATTCTCCGGAAATGACGTTAATTTATGCAAGGAGTGTGTTTTATGTCGACTCACATCGTCAAGCTGCCCCCCGATGTATACGATTTCGTCCAAACCAGCGTCGAAAGCGGACGCTACGAAAATGCCAGCGAATTGGTGCGGGCTGCCCTGCGCGCCCTGCATCGCGAGGAGAAGCTTTCCGAGGAAGTGCGCTTTTCAGTTGTCGCCGTCGATGGCGATGTGTTTCGGAAATTGTGGGAAAAATCGGTTCAACCCTCTTCCTCTTCCTCCTCCTCACTGACTCAATGGTAGATGGGTAAATACCTTACGCGCCGGGCGGATTGAGCGAGCCGACGCTTGCGCCGATTTTGCCGGCTGTTGGCCCGATTATGCTACGAGAACGCGGGCGTGTGATTGACCTTGCGGGTTAGCCTGAACCGAGATTTTGATGTCCTGGCCGAGGAGCATGAGAAGGCGCATGAGCCTCTCGATAGAGAACCCGGTTAGGCGGCCGCGAAGCAGCATCGAAACCTTCGGCTGGTCGATTCCCAGCAATTTGGCGGCCTTGGCCTGGGTGAGCTTGCGCTCCTGAATGAGCACCGATATCTTGTTGGCCAGTTCGGCCTTGGCAAGCGCCTCTTCCGGATTGGGCACGCCGAGGTCGGCGAAGACATTTCCGCTGCTGACGACGTAATCAACCGCACGTTTCCGCATTATCATGCCTCCCATTCGCTTTCGATTTCGATGGCTCGCCTGAGCCTCTGTTTCACCAGATCGATTTCACTCTTTGGCGTGGCGATTCCCTGCTTGGACTTCTTCTGAAAAGCGTGCAGGATGTAGACCGCGCCCTGTAGCCGGACTGTGTAGACAGCACGAAATGTGTCCCCGCGATGGTCCGATACGACTTCGAGAACGCCGCCCGGAAAGCCCCTGAGGGGTTTGGCGTCCGGATGCTTGTTGCCCAGCTGCGCCTGATAAGGGGCGAATCCGACGTGGCGCTGCACAGGCTCCGGGAACGGGGACAAAACGCTGTGCGAGTCGCCGACGAAGAGCATGTCTTTCATCTTGCCGTTTCGCTCACGAATGAGTATGCCAGATCTGGCATAGTGTGTCAACCAGGAGTTGGTTTAGGAAGGTTCGTAGTTTCCCACCCTTCGCTGAAAAAAGCGAGGGATGGGGCACCCGGCAGCCCCCTGGTCTCAAAAGGAGGGTTCCGGAGTCCTGCGTCTATCGAGGTGATAACCTGGCCTGCAGGTGCCTGGCTCGCCTGCATGACCTCATTTTATAAATCGAATGTAGAGGATTTCCTCGCACAGACCGATGAGTACCTCATCGCGCGGATGGAGACTGCTTACGCGCACCAGGGCTATACAAACCTTTTCACCGATCAGACCCTGACCTGGGAACACGACATTCGTCTTCTTCGAGGCTCACTCGGGCAGTGTGTGGAGCGGTCGGAATCCGCAAGATTGTGGGGCCTGATTCTTGAGTTCTCGATTCCGCGAAAGGAATCGCGGGTCGATATTGTCTTGTTGATTCGCGACGTCGTTGTGATTGTCGAAGCGAAGACGACGCTTGCTGCATCGCAGGCAAAACGTCAGGTCGAGGAGTATGCGCTTCTGCTGCATTACTTTCACCAGGCATCTGCCGAACGCCGGATTGTACCCGTGATTGTCTCGCCCGTAGCGATCGAGACAAACTATGACGCCATCAATCAACGGGAGTTGTTTCCGCAGATGCCTGGCCATCGCGTCGCCGCCGTTCTGCGCAGTTCCTGGGATGGATTACCAGATTTGCTTCTTGAAGTTGAACGATCTTCTTCAGGGCAGATTGATTTTGAGCTTTGGAATAGCAGCCCCTATTTCCCAGTCCCCAATATCTTTGAAGCGGCATTGGCGCTGCGGACTGGTCTTGCCATCCGAGAAATTGCGCATTCTGAAGCTTCCGAACACGAAATTGAAAGTGTAAGGGCTTCGATTCAAGGGTTTGTGAATATGGCGCGCGATGAAAGGCGCCATGTGATCTGCTTCTTGACTGGAGTGCCGGGTTCTGGAAAAACGCTTGTTGGGTTGAGCCTCGCGCACTCAAGTGAGAATAGCTCGAACGCGATTCACTTCATGAGCGGGAATGGGCCCCTCGTTAAGGTGCTCCAGCATTTGTTCACACATGAGAGCATGCGAGGAGGCGCTGGAGCAGCACAGGCGCGGGCAGAGGCCAAGACTCTGATAGAGAATGTTCATGTTTTTGCCAGATATCACACGGACGATAATCTTGGGCCGCCATCTAACCATGCCATCATTTTTGATGAGGCACAACGTGCCTGGAATCGCGCTCAGCATATGAAGAAATTCAATCGGGATTACTCCGAGCCCGAGATGTTGCTCCGCATCATGGAGCGACATGAAGACTGGGCCGTCGTCGTTGCGTTGGTGGGCGGAGGACAGGAAATCAACGACGGTGAAGCAGGTCTGGAGGAGTGGGGAAGAGCTCTCGTCGGCGCCGCGAAGGATTGGGTGATTTATGCTTCGCCCGAGGTTTTGGAGGGTGGTTCGTCTACCGCAGGTCATAGATTGTTCGACGGATCTGCTCACGGAGATGTCCAAACAAGTTCAACACTTCACTTGCGTACCTCGAATAGGAGCCTGCGGGCTGAAAAGTTGGCAACATGGGTCAATTGTGTATTGAATGGCGACTCAGAAGGGGCCGCATCTTTGCGCATCGGGGAGAGATTTCCAATCCTTCTTTCGCGGGACCTTAACCAAACTCGCTTGGTATTGCGCGAACAGGGAATTGGTGTGAATCGGTACGGCCTTGTCGGTTCTTCGGGGGCAGCGCGATTGCGTGCTGAGGGCCTGGAGCCGAGTTCCACCTTTCATGCGGATTATCAATGGGAGCATTGGTATCTTGGTGAAAAGACGGATGTGCGATCAAGCTTTCAATGCGAAGTGTTCGCGACGGAGTTTGAGATCCAAGGCTTGGAACTCGATTGGATTGGGCTTTGCTGGGGCGGCGACTGCATTTGGAATGAAGAGCACGGTTGGTTGTTGCGTACGCTGCGCCAAGGTATGCAAAGCAAATGGAGCTCGATTAAGAATAAGGACAAGCAGGAATTCAGACGAAATGCCTATCGGGTTTTGTTGACCCGCGCGCGGATGGGGATGGTCATTTTTGTTCCCAAGGGTGACCCTAGCGACCCTACCAGTTCGCCGGATGAGTTTGATGCGACGGCGGATTACCTGGTTCGGTGTGGTGCGACTCTGCTGATCTAGCTCCATAGAGCAAAAGAAAACACCGAACGCGGACCTTGCGGTCCGCGTTCGGTGTTTCTAGCTAAATCGCTGCGGCGTTTTCGGCACGACTGAAGTCATGCCCTGATACAAAGCGACAGCCGGAACGAGGCGGGGCCTCCCTGGGTTGCTTACGCCTTGACGAGCACACCGCCGCCTACCTTGTCGTTCAGGATTTCGCGGGCGTTCTTCAGGAACTCGTCCATGGGGATTTTGCCGGAGTCGACGTCGGCGAGGATGGCCTTTTGGGCGGCGTACTCTTTGTTTACTATTCCCGCCTTGGATTGCAACATGCGCCACGCCTTTCTGCGTTCTACGCAGAACATCACTAGCTGGCGGCTTAGGGTGCGGTACTCGATTTTGCCCTTGTCTTCGAACGTGATGTAGACGCCGAAGTCGGGAATGAAGGCGCGGTGGCCGGGGATCAGGTAGCGGCGGTAAACGACGTCCTGCTGGGTGATGCGGACCAGCATGTTGTCGAGATGGATGAGTTTGGCGGCGGCTTCAGGCTTGATCTTCTTGAGGTGGTTGCGGAAGCGCGCTTCGGTGGTACACCAGTGGGCTACCGTGTAGCGCTGGGTTTCGCCGGTGGTCTTGGACTTGGTCTCGTACCAATCGAGATCGATGGACGGGTTGCCCTTGAGGTCGAGGGCTTCCTGATAGGTTTCTCCGAGGCGGGGGTTGAAGACAAACTCCGGCGCGCCACGAGAGTCGCGGACGCGCTGGGCCTGGAAGAGCGCCATGTCGTCGGGGACGCCGTGCTCGGGCTGGCAGGTGGTGAAGCACTGCAGGAACGAGGTGCCGCGATACTCCAGACCGTCAAGAATAGCGCGGTAAAGCTTGGGGGCGTTGGCCATGGAGACCTGGGCTACGAACGGCGAACCGTGGCCGGCAAGGAAGGTCTCCGCGACGGTCTTCTTCTCGGTATTCTTGCCCTGCGTGGCGGAGCCGAAGGAGTTCATGTCGCCCCCGCCTAGCATGGGGGTCGAGTCGGAGTTTTGGCCGCCAGTGTTGGAGTAGACCTGGGTATCGAGCATGAGGGCCTTGATGTTGGGCCGATTCTGCAGGATGACCTTGGACATGTTCTGGTAGCCGATGTCGCCCATGCCGCCATCGCCGCCGACGACCCAGACCTTGGGCAGCTCGACGATCTCCTGGTCGGTCATCAACGCATCGGTGAAGTGGCTGAGGTGGTAATAGAGCTCGTCGTTGATGACGTTCTCGTCTTTGGTGAGGAGGAGGTCGGCGAGGCGCTCGGGGATGACGGAGCGTCGGGCGTGGTCGACGATGAAGCTCTCGCCCATGAGCCAGCCGACGGTGATGCCGTCCTGGAAGAGCGAGTTCATCCATGGATAGGGGTGGGGGTTGTTGGGCGATGTTGATCCGTAGACCGTGTTGCAGCCGGTGTGGGCGGCCATGGCCATTACGGACATTCCATTGGCCAGGCGGCCGTCGATGGGCTGCAGGCTCTTGTGGTTGAAAGCCTCGGTGAGCAGGACGGCGGCGATGGCCTCGACCAGCTCGGCGTCGGTGATCTGGTGATTCACCTCCTCGTAGGCGGCGATGCGGGATTTCGTGTCCTTGACATCTTCTCCGCCGAGGCCCATGACGAGGTGGGCTATGGCCTGGCGGAGGAGAACGTATTCGGCGGGGTTGCGCTCGGCGAGAGCCGCGAGGCGGGCTACGCCGTTCTTTTCGAGCTCGCCGGCCTTGGCTACGAAACGGTCGCTCTTGGCGTGATAGACGGGGCGCATGTATGCCTCGGTTACGGCGGCTATGGAGCGAAGGACAGACTTTTCACCGCAGCCTGCGCAGGCGCCGTCGCCGGAGACCAGGGCGTCGTAGTTGGTGCGGACCATGAGCATGTTGCGCAGGGTGGCGGTCTTGGAGTCCGCCGGGTTGGCGGCGTTGAAGAGGCCGAGGTACTTTTGCGAGGTGTCGGGAAGCAGGTTGAGGAAGCCGGTGCCGGTTTCGTGCTCGGCGTTGACTTCTTCGGTTTCCGCGACCATGCGGAGGGCGTTGTGGTCGCCGCAGGCAGTGACACAGGCGGCGCAACCTTTGCAGAGGTCCGAAACGAAAATGCTGAAGATGCCGCCGGAGCCGGGTGACTTGCGCTCGGGTGAGCTGAAGATGGCGTTTACCTTCTGGTAGGCCATGGGGACTTTGGCGATGATGTCGAAAAATTGCTGCTTGGACTGCGCGGAGAAACCGTCGATGGTGTCGGTGACTTCGCGGAGAATGGTGGGCAGCGGGGTTCCGGTTTTGATTTCGGCGACCATGCGCTGGCGAGCGAGCTTCTCAATTTCGGGGAGGGTGCGGAGGAGCTTGGTGCGCTCGACGGGGTCGGCGATGTAGTAGGAGACTGCCGTCGTGAGCAGGGTACTGAGATCCTGCGAGGTGTTGGGGAGCGCGGTGTCAGGGCAGACGGAGATGCACTCCATGCACTGGGTGCAGTTTTCGGGGATGTAGAGGGGGGTTTCGCGGCGGGCTACGTATTTTGAGGCGGTGTCTCCGGTGGCGGCGGCGATGACTCCCATGGCCGAGAGCGGCGTGGCCGGCTGGTCGTAGCCGTAGGTGGATCGGAACTCGGTGTCGAAGGCGGCGATGGTCGAGATTGGCGTACGCGGACCCTGGCCGGCAGGAGTGGCCGTGGTGCGGCAGCCGCAGGAAGCGCCGCCTGCCGTGGCCAACTCAAGGATGGGCAGAAGAGCCTGGCCGCGGAGGGTGGAACGGTCGGACGCGGAGAGCACGCCGATCTTGATCTCCTTGACCTGCTCGAAGCCCTGGGTCATGACTTCCATGTTGGAGGCGACGACGGCCTCGCCGAGCTTGCCAAACTTTTTGACGTACTGCTTGTAGACCACTTCGCGATACTGCTCGGGGGTGATGCCGAACTCGGTGAGCAGGCTGCTGACGGCGAAGAATGCGCCTAGAAAGGCGTTGCCCTGCATGCGGAGCTGGAGGTCGCCGCGGTCGGTGGCCTTTTTGGCGATGGAGAAGCCGGGGAGGGTGAAGACGCGGATGTTGTTGTCGATGATCTGCTTGCGGGCCCACAGAGGGAGCCGCTCCCATGCCTGCTCGCCTTCCTCGTCGGACTCCCAGACCAGCGAGCCGCCGGGCTGAATGCCGTCAAGCGGGTTGGTGTGGGTGAAGGCCTTGGGATCGCAACAGAGAACGACGGTGACGTGGCGGAGATCGCAGTTGACGCGGATGCGGTCCTTGGCGGCGACCATGAAGTAGCTGGTGGGCGAGCCCTTTTTCTCAGAGCCGTATTTTGGATTGGCGCTGACGTGGATGACTTCCTTGGGGTTGCCGAAGTCGTCCTTGAGGCCGTCGCGCTCGTAGAGGAGGTCGTTAAGGTCGCCGATGATTGCGCCGAGGTTTTTGCCGGTGGTGATTGCGCCCCAGCCGCCGATGGAGTGGAAGCGGACGGCTACCGCGCCTTCAGGCAGCAGGGATGGTGTCTCTTCGCCGACGACCGCGTAGGGATGGTCGATGCCGAGGACGAAGAAGCTGACGCCGTCGGCCGCGGTCTTGCCGTCTTTGCGGGCGCGATTGGCGGTGGCGAACTCGTATGCGCCGATGATGTGCTCGGGGCGGAAATCGCGCGAGCCGAGGCCGTAGGTGCCGGCGAAGATGCGGGGCACGTCACTCAGCGAGAGCGTGGGAAGACCCTCTTGCGCGGGGCGGCCTTCGGTTTGGATGGCCTTCGAAATCGCGGTGCGGATGTCTTTGCCGAGTGGATTGTCGGGCGAGAGGGCCTCGTCGGTGCGCTCAAGGATGATGACATTCTTCTTGCCCTTGAGGGCTTCCACGATGGCGGCTTCAGGGAATGGACGAATGACGTTGACGTGGATGGAGCCGACGGCGATGCCGCGGGTTTCGCGGAGGTAGTCGACCGCGGCTTCGATGTTTTCCGCTGCCGAGCCGAGGGAGACGAAGACGGTGTCTGTGTCGTCGGTCTTGTACTTGGTGATGAGGCCGTAGTGGCGTCCGGTGAGCTCGCCGAAGTCCTTATAGGCATCTTCGAGGAATTGCAGGATGGGCTCGGCGAAGTTGTTGCGGCGGGCAACGATGCCCTGCATGTAGTGTTCCTGGTTTTGGACGGGGCCGAGCAGGATGGGATTGGTGAGGTCCATCATCTTGGGAACGCGGCGGCGGGTGGGTCCAAAGAGGGTCCGCTGGGCGGGGGTGGGGCAGTCGATGATGTCTTCGGGCGAGCCGAGGTATTCGCGGATCAGTTCCGACTCGTGCTTGTAGAAGGTGCGCTCAAGGTGTGTGGTGAGGAACCCATCCATGATGTTCATGCCGGGGGTGAGCGAAAGCTCGGTGACGCGGCGCAGGATGAGGGCCTGGTCGGCGGCCTGCTGGGCGTCTTTGCCCATGATCATGATCCAGCCGGTGTCGAGCGCGCCGTAGATGTCGTCGTGGCCGCAATGCACGTTGAGGGCGTGCTTGGTGAGGGCGCGGGCGCCGACTTCAAGCACCATGGTGCTGCCCTTGCCGGGCGCGTGGTAATACTGCTCGACGCCGTAGACTACGCCCTGGCCGGAGGTGAAGTTGACCACGCGCTTGCCGCAGACGGAGTGGGCAATTGCGCCCCCCTGGGCCGCGTGCTCGCCTTCAGTCTCAATGGCGATGGTATTGTGCCCGAAGACGTTCAGATGTCCTTCGGCATAGGCCTGCTGGAAGAGCTCGCCGCCCTCGGTGGAAGGCGTGATGGGATAAAAGACGCCGGCGTCGGCGATGCGTGTCTCGGTGTGGTAGGAGACGAGCTGATTTCCATTTGCAGTGATGCGAATGCCTGGATAGCGAGCGGCAACCGTCATAAAACCCCCTCTGTGCGACCTGTTCTTCTGTCTATCTGTTCGATGCTCGGTGGAGACTTGTCAAACGCTCAGTCTCCGTGCCTAGCGATGTCCCGCAATGCGCGGGTTTGATTCGATGTCTGGGTGCATACTTGGCGGCCATTCCCGCCTTCGACCCGCACTGCTTGGCTTAGATTGGCGACGAACCTCAAGTCAATCAAGTCCGACGTTCATTCTAGTGGTTTTCAGTCCGCTGGTGAAAGCGGTCTGGGCCAAACGCAGTTGGCAAGTCCACTGGCCGTGTCGGAGAAGGTGGAACATTGGGGAAGCGTCAGTCTCCGAGTTTCAGCTCCTGTATCAGTATGCTCCTGCGGGAGCGAGACGGTGTACCATAAAGTGGGATTCGCGGGGAATGTCCCTCATTGTGGCCCGTTTTGGGGGTTGCCGGCCTTGGAGGGAGAGAATCTTCGGCTGCGCTAAGAATGACTGATATTTGTAAAGAGCTATAAAAAGGTAAAGAGCTGTAGTAACGCAGGTCCTTCGACTCGCTGCGCTCGCTCAGGATGACTGATATTTGTAAAGAGCTATAAAAAGGTAAAGAGCTGTAGTAACGCAGGTCCTTCGACTCGCTGCGCTCGCTCAGGATGACAGGTGTTTGTAAAGAGCTATAAAAAGGTAAAGAGCTGCAGTAACGCAGGTCCTTCGACTCGCTGCGCTCGCTCAGGATGACAGGTATTTGTAAAGAGCTATAAAAAGGTAAAGAGCTGTAGTAACGCAGGTCCTTCGACTCGCTGCGCTCGCTCAGGATGACAGGTATTTGTAAAGAGCTGTAAAAAGCTAAAGAACTATAGCCAAGCAGGTTCTTGAGCGTCTGATTTTTGTCCGGTTGGTTCACGGCGCGTACGAGACTGGTCCTCGGCTCTGAATGCCTTGCGGCTCGCCGCCATTCGCAGTGCAGGTTGTATAGTTGGGGCGGCTGTTGTGATTGGGCTTTCTGTGTGACATAACAGTGGTTACCTGCAAAGGGAGCAGGGAACGATGGAAGACGGCAATAGTAAATTCGCCCGCTATCCAAGCCTTGAGGGGCGGGTGGTGCTGATTACTGGTGGCGCTACCGGGATCGGCGAGTCGATGGTGACAGCTTTTGCGCGGCAAGGGGCGCGGGTGGCGTTCTTCGACATTCAGGATGAGGCGGCGAAGCGGCTGGTGGATGGGCTTGCGGCGGAAGGGTGCATTGCGCCGCTCTATTTGCATTGCGATTTGACGGATGTGGCGGCGCTGCGGAATTCGGTTGAGCAGGTGCTGGCGGCTTGCGGAACAGTGGATGTGCTGGTGAACAATGCCGCCAACGACCAGCGGCACACGATTGAGGAAGTTACCCCCGAATACTGGGACAGGTCGATAGCGGTGAATCTGCGGCCGCAGTTCTTCATGATTCAGGCGGTGCTGCCGGCGATGCGCAAGGCTCTCCGCGGGTCGATTATCAATATGTCTTCGATTGCGTGGATGATTCCGTCTACGGGCGTGCCGATTTATATAACCGCGAAGGCGGCCATCGTGGGGCTGACGCGAACGCTGGCGCATGAGCTGGGGCCGGATGGAATTCGCGTAAACGCCGTGCTGCCGGGAGCGATTGCCACGGAGAAGCAGAAAAGGCTTGTCTACACGCCGGAGTACAAGGCGGAGATATTGGAGAGCCAGGCGTTGAAGCGCGAAGTATTGCCCGAGGATGTGGCGCGGCTGGTGCTGTTTCTGGCGGCGGACGACTCGTCGGCGATTACTAACCAGAGTTATGTGGTGGATGGCGGGTGGGTGTGAGGGCGCCGATGGCGCCCAGGGAATAGGGAATAGATGTGAGTGAATCCGTGAACAGTGGTCGGCTTCGGAGGGTTTTTCTATCATGAGTTTCGCCTTGAGATCGCGTTTTCGTCAGCCTGGTTTTCTGATTGTTTCAGGGGCTGCGTTGCTTCTTGTTGTGTCGAGTCAGATGAATGCTCAGACTGCGGTTGAGGCCGCCAAACTTGCGGCTGAGGCTGCGAGGACGGCCGCCAGCTTGCCTCCGGAATCGCGCGCGGTGATTGAGCGGCTTTCGAACCTAAGGGTGCTGCCGGATGGGGTTTGGAAGATGCACTCGGGCGACCTGGCGCATGGGGAAGCTGAGCCTGTGGACGAGACGGGCTGGCAGGCGATTGAGCCGCGGAGCAAAGCGCCCACTGAGGCGGTCTGGTTCAGGCAGTCGTACGAGGTTCCGGCGACGCTGAACGGCTACGACCTGACCGGGGCGCGGATATGGTTTCAGTTTCACGCCGAGGCCAACGGGCCCATGCCGGAGATTCTCTATTTCAACGGGCGGCGCGTGGGGATGGGCGACGACCTTGAGCCTGTAGTGTTGTTCGACAAGGCAAAGCCGGGAGACAAGGTTTCGGTGGCCGTGAAGCTGCTGCACACGGTGGACACCAAATCGATCCGGGGCGCAAGCCTGGCGATTGAGTTTGCGGAGGGCAGGCCGAATCCCGAGGATCTGCGCGAGGAGTTTCTGTCGGCGGCGCTGCTGGTTCCTTCGCTTGCGCCGGGGGACGCCGGCAAGATGGATACGCTGAGCGGCGCAATTGACGCGGTGGATTTGAAGGCGCTGGATGCGCATGACCAGGCGGGATTCGATGCGAGTTTGAAGGCTTCGCTCAAGAAACTGGAGGCGCTGGAGCCGGTTCTGCAGAAGGCAACCTTCCACCTGACGGGTAATTCGCACATCGATGCAGCGTGGCTGTGGCCTTCGACCGAGACGGTGGACGTGGTGAAGCGGACGTTTGGGACGGCGCTGCAACTGATGTATGAGTATCCGCAATACACCTACACGCAGAGTGCGGCGCAATATAACGCGTGGATGGCCGAGAAGTATCCCGACATGAATGCGGAGATTGCGCGGCGCATCAAGGAAGGCCGCTGGGAGGTGGTGGGCGGCATGTGGGTTGAGCCGGACCTGAACATGCCGGACGGCGAGAGCCTGGTGCGGCAACTGCTGGTGGGCAAGCGGTGGTACAAGCAGGCGTACGGCGTGGATGTGCGGATTGGTTGGAATCCGGATTCGTTTGGGTATACGTGGCAGTTGCCGCAAATCTACAAGAAGAGCGGCGTGGATTATTTTGTGACGCAGAAGATGGAGTGGAACGATACCAACAAGCTGCCGTTCAAGCTGTTCTGGTGGGAGTCGCCGGATGGGTCGAAGGTGCTGGCTTATTTTCCGCATGACTATGCGAATGGGAACCTGAGCCCGGTGCGGCTGAGCGCGGATTTGGCGAAGGCGCGCACGCAGTCTACGGGCATGACGGACATGATGGACCTGTACGGGATTGGCGATCACGGCGGCGGGCCGACGCGGGCGATTCTGGATGAGGGATTTCGCTGGGCAATGCACTCGTTGCAGCCGAAGGTGATGGCGAATATGCAGTTTGGGACGGCGCAGACGTGGTTCTCGACGGTGGAGAGGCAGATTGCGCCGGATAGCCCGGAGTGGAATTACCAGTCGATTGCCAAGGGATATAGTGCGCCGGTGGCCGCGGCGAATCCGGGGATGGTTAGCATTCCGACGTGGAAGAGCGAGCTTTATTTTGAGTATCACCGCGGGGTGATGACGACGCAGGCGAACCACAAGCGGAATATGCGGGATGCCGAAGAGCAGGTGCTGAACGCGGAGAAATGGTCGTCATTAGCTTGGCTGGATGGCAAGGAGTATCCGGGGAAGGAATTGACGGAGGATTGGAAGAAGGTGCTGTTTAATCAGTTCCACGATCTGGCTGCGGGGTCGGGGATTGGGGTGATTTATAAGGATGCGCAGAAGGATTATGACGTGGTGCGGTGGTCAACGAATGAGATTGGAACAGGCGCTCTAGAAAACATTGTTGAGAACGTCAACGCCTCAACGGAAGCTGCCGCGGCACGCGCTCAAGCGATTACCATTTTCAATCCGTTAGGTTGGGAGCGGTC
>Ga0302278_10000811_pt1 | contig 39390 bp, 35 predicted proteins | sample III_Bog_N3_2_FD_194543 | JGI IMG/M metagenome (GOLD analysis project Ga0302278, IMG submission 194543) | Peat permafrost microbial communities from Stordalen Mire near Abisko, Sweden - III_Bog_N3_2 | ecosystem: Environmental > Terrestrial > Soil > Wetlands > Peat | place: Sweden: Abisko...
GGCTGGTTGTCGGTGAAGATTTCGTTCGATTCCGACCCTCGCCTCCAATTCTAACTGTAATTGCAGCAACGGTTTAGGAGGTCGGTGGTCCCAACGGACACCAGTTTCACCACTCCGTCAGAACTCAGCTTAGCCGGCGTTAACCCGCCCACTACTCGCTGAGTCCTTCGGGATGGCCTCGTTTACCTTCGCGGTTGCGTGAAAACCATGAACCCACGTTACCGTTTGATTCAACGGCCTCCGGGGCGGCATGTGCTATTGCGTGGACAAAGTCACCGGCAAGCAAACCAGCCTGCAAACCGCCGACGCCGACGAGGCCCGCCAGATCATCAATGCCCGCAACCAGGCCATACGCCAGCCGGGGCTTAAGCGAGGGTTGCTCCAGTGACCTTGATTGCCTTGGCAATTTCTGGCATACGCGGCAATGCATTATGCCATACAAAAACTATCAACATCGTGCGGGAGATTTTCGCGCGACGAAAAAAGCGAGCGCCACCATGGCCAGCGCCACAACGGCGGTGCCGCCGAAGATGACGTTCAAATTCAACCCCGCTCGCGTCTGCATGGGGCCGACACCGAAAGCGGCAATACCATAGCCGAGTTGGTAGAAAGCAATCAGGCCACCCGCCACCGAAGTGGAGATGGTCTTCAGCTCCTTTTGGGCAAAACTGATGGTCAGCGGCAGCAGCGCCGAACAGCCGAGTCCCGCCAGCGCAAACGCCAAAATGCCCAAGCACGCGTTCGTTTTCGGCGCCCCGGCGCTGGCGACCAATGCGGCCGTGACGATCAACGGAATGACCCGGCAGACCATGGGTTCGGGAAACCATTTTTTGGTGAGGGCGAAAAGGATGCGTCCGGCCGTCACCATCCCCCAAAAAATCGCCAGGGCGAGCGACGCGATGGAGGCCTTTGCCCCAAAATGTTTGGTCATGTAAGGCACGGCCCAGTTGCCATTCATGGTTTCGCAAACACCGTAAAGCAGGGCAAACGCCGCAAAAACCCAAAACCGCGCCGGTAATTTGCTTTTGCCCTGGTGCGTGTGCGCGGCGGGGGACGCGGCCCGGACATTCAGGGACAGGCGGGAGCCAAACAGCAGGAGTCCAATAATCAGGGTTCCCACAACCAAAGGCAGCCCCCACCAAATGCCCAGTCCCACAAACAGCGCGACCATCACGGGCGCCAGGGCCGTTCCCGACCCCAAAAGGGCGTTAAGCCCCAGCACGGCCTTGTCCATTTTTTTGGGGAAGAAGGCCGCGGCCAGCGTATTGAGCGCCGGCACGGTGAAACCAAAGCCAATCCCGAGGCACGCGGTGGCGGCCAGCAAAACGGCATAGGCCATTGAAGGTTCCCGCATCACCAACCGGCTCACGACGAGCAGGGTCATGGCCAGAAGATTGGCGAACAGCCCAAACAGGAAAATGCGCTTGGTTCCGAGGCGTTTGCTCAGTCCCGCCTCCAGCAGTGATGAAATAATGGCCAGGACGGCCTGCGGCACAAACAGTCCGCCGTATTCGGAGTTCGACAGCCCAAAGTCGCGGGGATTCGTGAATACGGCGCTCGTCGCCGGAAAGGTGACCAGCGCCACGCCTTGAACCAAGCCGGCGGCATACACGGTTATGATTTCGCGGCGTTGCGCCATTTTGAGTTTTACTTGAGACGTTGGAGAAGGTGGTCACCGACGCGCAACGCGTTGGCGATGATGGTGAGCGACGGATTGACCGCGCCGCAGGACGGAAAGAAAGAAGCATCCACCACATAGAGGTTGTCAATGTCGTGCGCGCGGCAGTCGAGATTGAGCACGGAGGTTTTCGAATCCGGCCCGAACCGGCAGGTGCCGTTCTGATGTCCGACGCCTTCCAGCGGAATGGATTTCTTAAGGTAAAATTCTTCCGGCACACGGGTGTGTCCTCCATCCACGGTCTTCAACACATCCTTCCAGCGTGAGGTTAATCGCTGAAAAGCCTGCTCATTGTTGGGCGTGTAATCGAGCTGGATGCCTTTTCCGGTGATCCATCGGACGCGGTTCTGGTGGCTGGGCAAATCTTCCGTTGTGAGCCACCACGGGACCGAATGGGACTTCAATGTTTTCAAGACGAGGTCCGGCGTGATGGCCGGGGCCTCGCCTTTCATCATCTCCCATTTGAAAGACCCGACCAGTTGAATTCCCCCCATCGGATACGGGAAGTCTTTTTCGCCGAAGTAGAAGTCATTCAACGCAATGGTCTTCATGTATTTGCTGGGGTTTGGCTTCAACCCAATCGAGAGCACAATGGCGGCTTTGTGAAACATGAAGTTCCGCCCGACCAGGTCCGAGCTGTTGGCGAGCCCGGTGGGGTGGGCAGTGTTGGCGCTGCGAAGGAGCAGCGCGGCCGAGTTGATGGCCCCGCAGGCCACGACCACGATGGCGGCGGTAAAGGTTTCCTGGCGGTGTCCGCCGTCGAACTCAACCTCGACGCCCGTGATTTCCGAGCCGGTGGCATTCGTGGTGAGCTTGCTTGCATAAGCGCCGGTGAGCAGCGTGATGTTGGGCCGTTCAACGATGGGACGGATGCAATTATTGTCCGCATCCGATTTGGCTTCCACCAGGCACGGGAAACCGTCGCAGGTGTCACAGCGAATACACTGGCTTTGCCAGCGCACCCGCTCGTTGAGTTTAATGCCGACGGGACAGGGAAAGGGATGATGTCCGCCCGCCTTTAGTTCATCGAAAAGCTCCTGAATGCGCGGCTCGTGACTGACGGGTGGATGCGGATATGGGTGGCTGGTGGGCGGCTCCGTCGGATCAGTGCCGCGCTCGCCATGCGCTTGATAAAGCAGTTCGGCCTCATCGTAATAAGACTGGTAGTCGCGGTATTTCAATGGCCACGCCGGCGAAATGCCGTCCTGATGCCGCACTTCCTCAAAGTCTCGTTCCCGCAAGCGAAAGAGCGCCGCGCCATACACTTTGGTATTGCCGCCGACCCAATAGGCCGTCTGTGGATGAAGGGGTTTGCCTTCGCTGTCCTGCCAGACTTCGTCCGTGTGGTAACGGTTTTCCAGAAAGACGGCCTTGGTTTCCCAATTCTCCTTTTCTTGCGGCAGAAAAGTTCCTCGTTCGAGGATGAGAATCCGCCGGCCGCTGGGGGCGAGCCGTTGGGCGAGCGCGCCTCCGCCGGCTCCCGTGCCGATGATGATGATATCGTAAGGCTCCATGGAATTTTACCGCGCCGGATCACTTTCGGATTAACGGCAAGGACAGCCGCCGGTGGGGGTGTTTGGGCAGCATGGGTTCAGGGCGCGCGGCGGGTGATTTGCGGTTTTTTTGCATCACCGGCCGGTCCGGACTTGATTCGCCGGACGTGACGGTGACGGCATAATTTTGTCCCTCCCAGCGCGGGCCTTCCTTCCAGCAAAAGGTGAATTCGATCACTGAACCGACCGACAATTTCTCCGTGGGAAGATCAGCGAACCACAGATTCAACACCTCGAGACGAGTGGCCTCCGTTTTGTTGGTGTTCGACCAGGCATTGGCGGTCCAGACGACCGTTGAATCGTTGGCAACGACGAGGCGCAGGATCTTGCCCCGGGGCAGTTGGCAGATCGAGTGGCCGGGGCTCCAAATTTCATGCGAATTCCCGGCGCGGCTGACAACATAACGCTGGAAGACCGGTTCAACGCGATCAAAGCACACCCCGTCATAGGCACTGCGAACCAGCGACAAGTATTCCGCATGGGCCCAGCACAACGGCATCGCCGAGCCGGTGGGGCCACCGAACTTCAGGCACGTCTCCGGCAGGGTGGGCGCGTCCCAGAGCTGTTCCGGCAGCATGCCGCCCGCATTGGCGAATTTCTCCAGCGTCTCAATAAACGGCAGGGGATCGCGTCCGGCCGCCAGTTCGTAATGACCGCGTTCGCCGGTCAGAATCGGCCAGGACCGGCCGACGCCCTTCCCGTTGAAGGCGCCCCCGTCGTCCTTTTGGCCGTAACCATCATGATTGTAGCGGCGCCAGCACGGGCCCTGCGGCAGGTCGTGTTTGAGCACGTGATCAATGACCGCGACGGAATTCACAATCAGCGGATCATCCGCCGCCCGCACCCCCAGCCGGACCAATTGGAGAAAATCCCCGCCCACAATGTTTCGGGCCGGATGTTCGCCGCCGCCGTTGGCAATCTGGATGACCGCCGTATTGGGATTAACCTTGCCACCGGCCTGTCCCGGGATGGCCGGAGTGATGCGCACATAATATCTGGGTTTGCCCGGCAGGAGCTCACCCTGGTCAGTGACCATCCACGCCTCGAGATGCGCGGAAAGCCAGTCGGCATGGGCGAGCAGGAAATCCGCCGTGACGGTCTCCTTTCGGTCCCGCGCAAATTCGGCCGCACAAACCAGCGCCGCAATCATCGTCGCGAGGGTCGAAGGCGAATAACCGGCATTTTCCTCCCATCGTTCCTGCGCGGTGACCGGCCCGTGAAGAATCAAGTAGGCCGCCGCGCGGGTGACCAAAATCCAGGGATCAAAGTCCCGGAGCGCATTGGCCCTGCGCAGCCGCCACGCGAGCAAGATGGGCACGGCCACTTCATCCATTTGAACCCCCTCCCAAAAAGGTTTGCCCGTGACCGAACTATTTTGGGGCTGGCAGCCATTAACATCCTGGACGCACGCCAGCCAGATGAGGGCGCGCAATGCCGATTCAGTCCGCCCACAGGCGAGCAGCGCCGTCGCCGATTGCACCATGTCACGGGTCCAGACCAGATGATATCCGCCCCGATCACAATCGTCCTTGGTTTCGCCCCACGGAATGCTGAGCGACGCGACGAACGCCCCCGGAAACGTCTTGTCTTCGTGGGCCAGTAAAACACACAGGCTCAGTCGGGCCAGGTGGCCGCCATCTTTGGTATGGGCGCCCAAGTCGCAATCGGACCGGGTCCGTTGCCATTGGCTCACATACTTTTCACGCTGTTCCCGGAAAGGGGTGGCCAACGATTGCAGCAACTGGGTCGAGGCGGTTTGGACGTTCGGACCGAACGCCAGGGCGACGATGAACTCCATCCCGTGGGACAAGTCAATCTCGCCCGTCAGCGCAATATTGCCTTGGTCCGCCTGTTCAAACTCCCAGTCCATCTTGAAATGGTGCATCAGGTCCTGCCAGCCATCGCTGTGACCGACATAGCCGACGGAGCGCCGCGTAAAATCGGGGGCGCAACCAAAAACCATGCATATATTCTCGCGTGAGGCCTCGAAAAACTTGCGGTCCGCGGTGTTATTCCAGCGCGCCGAATTCTGCCGCCCCGTGCCCTTCAGGTGCGGAGCCAGCAGCGCATAGAGATGCAGCTTGCCGCGCAGGGCCGGGTCCAGGATTTCCAGCCGGGTGTGCATCAGTAAAACCGATGAATGCGGTTCGCCGATGATCTCCTTGACGAGGCGATAGCGGCCCTGGCGGTCCGAGTTGGTGAGCCGGTAAAGCAGGGACCCATGTTCCGGATATTCGGTCAGGTGATCCAGATCACGCTTTTCCTCATGGCAAAATGTTTCGCCATCGGTGATGAGGAATTGCAGATCGCGGGTGTTGGGCGTGTCCACGTGGGGATAATAAACCTCGTTCACGACGCCGTGACTCAGCGTGAACCAGAGGCGGGAACTGGCATTATACGCGGTCCCGATGCCGTCCTTGGCGCTGGACGTCCAGTGCGGTTTGATGCCGGGCGCGCCCGGCGCGTTAGGATTTGATGGGGTCATAATGAACTTCGTTGGTTGGTTTAAGGATCAGCCGCCATGCGAAAAATCCGGATAATCGGTCATGCCCCCGTCCACAAAAATCGTGCGTCCGGTCACATAAGAGGCCGCGTCCGAAACGAGCACCACGACCATGCGGGCGATTTCGTCCGGCTCGCCAATTCGTTTCAGCGGGATTTTCTCCAGCAAATCCTGCATGCGCTTGGGATTGCTCCAGACGGAGCGGTTGATGGGGGTTTTGATCGCCCCGGGGCCCACCGCCAGCACCCGCACCCCATGCGGTGCGGCTTCCTGGGCGAGGGTCTTGGTCAACATGCTGATGGCCGCCTTGCTGGCCGTGTAGGCGCTGTGTTTGGACCAGGCGATGACCTCATGCACCGAAGTGGTGTTCAGCACGACGCCGCTTTTCTGTGGCACCATGCGCTTCAGGGCTTCGTGCGCACAGTAGAAGGTGCCAAACAAATTCACCTCGAGCACTTTTCGCCAGGCGACGATATCAGCCTTCCAGCCCAGGGCGCTCGCGCCGTCAATGCCGGCGTTGTTAATGAGAATATCAATCCCGCCCCACGCCGCATCCATCTGCCGGAATAACTTCGCGACCGCCTGGGGATCCGAAATGTCCGCTTGAAGGGCCATGGCGTCACCCTGCTTCTGTTGGATCATTTTTACGAGGGCGTCGGCCGCCTTCGCATGGCCCATGTAATTTATCACCACTTTGGCGCCGGCTTCGCCCAGCGCCAGCGCAATCGCCGCCCCGAGTCCCGAATTGCCGCCCGTGACCAGGGCGCGTTTGCCTGCCAGACTGATATTCATTTTCGTCCTTGGGGTTGATTATTTGGCGGTGGCCCGGTTGCCCTTGGCATCCGGTGAATGTTTTGGTGTCAGCCGAAACTGAACAATATTCGGTGGAAAAGGGATGCTGACCGCCCAGCTTGCGGCCACTTCCAACTTGCGACTGAAGGTGGGCAGCTTCATCAGATAGATTCCCCGCCATAAAAGCCACGCGAGGAAACCCGACAGCTTGACGCCATAAATGACCGCCACCGCGTTACGATGACCAATGGCGGCGAGGAGCCCCCGGGGATGATAATTGAATGGTTTGGTTTTATTGCCGCGCAAGGTCAGTTGGAGATTCTCCGCCAATTGGGCGGCCTGCTGGACGGCGAATTGCGCGGTCGCCGGGCACGCATGACCGTCATGGGCGTTGGGGACAAGGGAGCAATCGCCGAGCGCCCAGAGATTGGCCGTGCCTTTGGCCTTCATGTCCGGATCGGTTTCCAACCGGCCTTTTTGCAGCGGCAGACCCAGGTCTTTGATCAAGGGATGCGTCTCCGTGCCCGCGGTGCAGACAATCAATCCGGTCTCGATCCGCTCATCCGAAGTGAGCTGCACGGCGACGGAGTCAATCTTCCTGGCCGACGTTTCCAGTCGCACTTTGATGCCATTCAGCCGAAGCTTCTGCACCGTGAACTTGGACAATGATTCGTGATGCAACTCCGGCAGCAGGTGCTTTCCTTTTTGTAATAAAACAACGTGCGGGGTTTGCCGCTGCAACTCGGGATAGAATCGGTGAATCGCGCGCATCAAGTCGGCAATATGCCCCGCGACCTCCACGCCGCTGAAACCGCCGCCGATGACCACCACCGTGAGCAGCCGCTGGCGCTCGGCCGCATCGGTTTCGGTGGCGGCGGTTTCGAAGTTGCCGATCAAGTCATTGCCCATCACGATCGCATCAATGACGGTTTTCAAGGCATAACCCCGCGCCGCCAGCCCCGGAATCTCCTCCAAATTGGCCGCCGCCCCGCAGGCAAACACCAAATGCGTGTAACCGATGGAGGCCGCCGTTCCGTCCCCGCGGAAATAATGCGCCTCGTTGTGCTCCCGGTCAATCCGGCTGACCCGCGCTTCCAGCCATTGGGTTCGCCGGGTCAACTGCCGGCCGGGCACCACGACATGCAGGGGCGAAATGGTTCGGCCCACCACTTCCGGGAGCATGGGGGTAAATACCAGATGATTATCCGCGCTTAAAACAATAATTTCCACGCCCTCCGGCAACCGGCGTTCGAGGCGTTGAGCCAGGGTGACGCCGGCAAATCCCCCGCCCACAATCACAATTCTTTTGAAAAGTTCAGGCACAGGGGCCGTTTTTGGTTTCATCGTCCAATCGTCGCGGCGAACCCCGATCCGCAATCCGGTGAAAATAGTTTCATGTGGGCGTTAAAAAATAAATGGAGCAAACATTTCACGACTTTGCAGCTTATGACGTTCCGGCACCTTCCCTCATAAAGACACTTATTGCCGCATGGCGGTGATAAGCTTCAAGTGCTCCTCCAACTGCGGGAGGGATTTATCCGCGAAGCTTTTTACGTCGGGGTCGCTCGTTGCGGCGGATTCGGCTTTAAATGCCTTGACCGCCTTTTTGTGCCCTTTGAACATTCCGGAAACGTAGGCGCGGTCAAACTCCGAACCCGTGAGCGCCGTCAGTTTGTCCACCATCATCTGGTTGCCGGCATCCAAAGCGGCCGGCAACACCACATTTTTTTGTGCCGCCAGCCTCTTGAGGTCGTCGTTGATGGCCGTATGGTCCTCCACCATCCGCCGGCCGAAATTCTGCACCTCCTCGCGCCGGCCATTCCGAATGGCGATTCCGCCCAGTTTAATCTCGGTAAGGTTGATTTGTGCGGCCGCCACCATGAAATCTTGATCCGACCTTGAAACCGCCGCATCCGCCCTGGCGCGGGGCGCAAAGCAGGCCAACGCCGCCAGCGCCAGGACCAGCGTGGCGGCCGTTGAGCCGATGAGAAGTTTCGCATACTTTAGCGGATTTAGTTCGAGCGCATTTTTGGCATTATTATTCATAAATGATTAATGGGCTGCCGGAGTTTTTTGTGTGTCAGCGTAACTTGACGGGTCGCCTTGGGCATGATGAGGCTTCATTTGGTTTCGACGGTCTTTTTGTCAGATGGCGGGATGGCGGGCGGCACGTTGAGGCCGAGGGCGGCGCTCAAATCAATTTCATGGTCCTGTTCCTGCACGATGATCGCCCGCAGCGTCTCGCTTAACCCAAATTCCCCCGGCGCCTCCGCCTGCCGGATGCGCTCACGGTAACGTCCGGCGGAGACCCTGTCAAACCAGGGAACTCGCCTTATCCTCACGGATTTCCTGCTTCTCCTTGTTATCCGAACATTTTGAATCATTTTCAGAATCGCAACCGGAGGTTTTTTTGCTTGAAACTGCGCGGCCCATGCGCACCGCGCCGGGGTTCTTGGTTTTGTCGCTGGGTTTGTCGGCTTGTATGGTTTTCATATTTTGAACAATTTTAATTATTATTTTTATTTAATAATGCCTGATCATACCATGCCCCGGCTCGGTTCCAATGGGGTCTTCACCCCATGGCGCGGCATAATCGCATGCATCCGCTTGAAAGTTCCCGCGATTTCAAAACTCAGGGCCCGGGGATTTTTCTGGTTTCGAGGAACGCCACCAAGGCGTCCATTTCCGCCGGGGTGAGATTCCCCGCATACGCCGGCATGTTCACCGCTCCGTTGGCGATTCGCAAAATCATCTGATTTTCCGACAACCGGCCCGCCACATCGGTTAAATCCGGCCCCCGGCGGCCGCCGTCATCGCCGATCAAATGACAGTTTATGCAGCCCTTGTCGTGAAATAATTGGCCGCCGAGGAAAACCGGGCCGTTCGTCGCACCCACCACGGACGCTGACAATGGTGGGGCCGTGAAATTCGGCGACCAGGGCGAGTCCACGCCTTCCAACCACAATGTCGCGATCATCACCACGATCATCACCACGACGGCGACCGCCCAGGGCCGCCGCCGCAGGCTGCGCTCGCCGCGATTAAAAATAAACGGCAGCCCCATTAGAATGATTCCCACGAGCAGCGGCCCATAAACCAGCACATATTGTTCCGTTCCGTGCGGCAACAGGGCGAGCACCGCAAAATACCACATAAAATACCAATCCGGCCGCGGAGTGGCGTCAATGATGCTCGGGTCGGGTGGTTTTCCCAATGGCGGCGCGCCGGAAACCAACGCCAGCACCGCGATGACCACGATCATCGTGACGCAAAAGACCGTATCGCGCCACGCTGCATCCGGCCAGAAGGGCCGCCCCTTTTTTTTGATCAGTTCCTGGTATTCCCGGCGGTAGGTCTTGGGGTCAACCGGTTGGCCGGCTTTGGGCGGCTCGGAAATGCCGTGGCGCAGGACGAGCCAGAGATGCAGCCCGACAAAGGCAAAGATAAAGCCGGGCATGATGAAAACGTGAATCGCAAAAAACCGGGTGAAAGTGGCGCCGCCAACCGTGTCGCCGCCCATAATGAAATGCCCGAGCGATTGGCCGATGAACGGCGCCCGCCCGGCTTGTTCCGCCGCCACGACCACGGTCCAAACGGCGTTTTGATCCCCGCGCAAGAGCTGACCGGTAAACCCCATGGCCAAAGTAAAGGCCAGCAGCAGCACGCCCGTCGCCCAGTTCAGTTCCCGGGGAAACTTGTATGCGCCGGCCAAAAAAACCTGCGCCATGTGCAGGCCGACCATCAGGACCATGGCCGACGCGCCGTAGTAATGGAGGCCGCGTAGAAAATGTCCAAACGGCGCCTCAGCGCTGATGAAATGAAGCGTCGCGTAGGCCTCGCCGGCCGAGGGGATGTAGGAAAAGGCCAGGGCAATGCCGGTGACCACTTGCACCATGAAGGCGCACAGGGTGGCGCCGCCGAAGACATACCACCATTTGGCGTCCGGCGGCACGAGATGCCGCGCCGTCCGGCCGATCATTTCGGGCAGGCCGGTGCGGTCCTCCAGCCAATCCCAGACTTGATGGAAAATTCGCCTTAACATTCTTTATTGGGTGATGGGAACAGGCGACGTTTGAATCTGCACGTCGCCATCTTTCACCCGCACGGGATAGCGTGGCAAGGGCAACGGCGGCGGCCCGGCGGCGACGGTGCCATCCGCGTAATAGACCCCGCCGTGGCAGGGGCACATGAACAGATTGGCCTTGGGGAGCCACCGCACCGGACACCCCAGGTGCGTGCAATTAATGGAAAACGCAATGAAGCTGTCGGCGTTCTCGCGGCGCAACCAGGCGGCGCTTTTCGCCGTCACCCCCGCCCAGGGCAATGGCGCCGCGTCCTCATATTCCACCGCCACCGTTTCCCCCACCTTAAAGCCCTGCGCTTTGCCGACCGAACGCCAGACTTCCCGTTGGCGTTGAAAAAACGGCGCGACAATGAATCCCACCACGGGGAAGGCCACGATCAAGGCGCCGACACTGCCGACGGCCAGACTGAAGCGCGCCAGAAATTTTCGCCGCGATAGTTCTTCCGGCGAAGCCAGACAGTGGTTCCCGCCCGCCTCAGGGTTTGGATCTTTCATGGCGAATTTCCCGAATCCAGCCGGCGATGGCCCCGGCAAAAACGACCAAACCAACCCCGGTGATGATGAGGGAGGTAACCAGGCCCCATAACAAGCAGGTGATGCCCATGGCCAGTGTCGCCGGCCAAACACAGGGCTCCGGAAGCGATTGCGGTTGCGGGATGTTCCATCCCGGCGGCAATTCCGGCGGGGAAGGTTGGGGATGATCAGAGTCCATGTGGTTTTTCGATGAGGGTGGGTTGGGTGGCGGCGGCGGGCGCGGATTCGGGGCCGGGTTCACGATACCAGCGGACGAGCAATCCGAGGATGCCAAAAAAATAAATCAGACATGCGGGCACCCACATCAACAGGCCGCCCAATTGCTGATCTTTGGCGGGCGTTAATCCCCATTGATCTTGAATGAGCGGCAGAATGCCCAGCCGGTCCAGGGGGTGCAAATAGATCGAGCAGACCTCCACCGGCGAGAAAGTGATGATGATTCCCAGCAGGGTGCATCCCAGGCAGGCGGTGAACAGATAAATCATGCCCGCCGGCGGTGCCAGCCGTTGGCCGGTCCGTGGTCCAATGATGGGCCACCAAAAGGCGAGGCCCATCCCCAGCAACGAGGCGGATTGCAGATGGTGGACCCAGACGTTCGACCCGGCGGCGTTGCACAGGGTGGGCGCATGCCACAGCCACATGCCGCCGACCCCCATCAGCCAGGTCGCCACCGGCGGGCGCAAAATCCAGTTTGCCCAACGCCACCGGCCATTCTCCAAGTCCTGGGGCGCCGTCCGGCCCGACCACCCCAGCAAAATCAACAGCGGCACAATCAGCAGCAACAGCAGATGTTGGAGCATGTGAGCGCTGAACAAATAGCCATCCGCCAGCGCGTCGAGCGGGGAGCACAGGGTCACGAAAAACACGGCTGTGGCCAACAGGAGCCAGGCCGTTGGGGGACGGAATCGCGCGCCGCCCATCAACAGCGCCGCCGCGCAGCCGGCGATCACCCAGGGATTCCCACTCCACGCGGAAATAAAAAATTGCGAGGTTGTCATAACAGAAGTTTTAAATAAACCACTGAAAACACCACGATCCAGACGGCATCCACAAAGTGCCAGTAAAGGCTGATGGATTTGACCGCCTCGATGCGGCCCGGCTTGAAATCGCCGGCCAGAGAGAGCCGCATCAGGAGCAGCAGGAGGATCAACCCCACGCACACGTGCAAACCATGGAACCCCGTCAGGGTAAAAAAAGTGGTCGTGAACAAATTGGAACTAACCACGATTCCCTGGTGATAAATGCGGAGATATTCCCGGCCCTGGCCAAATATAAAGATGCCACCGAGAAGAATGGTCAGCCCCAGCAGGCCCCGAAACCAACCGTGCCGGCCGGCCCGCAATTGTTTTTCCGCCAGCCAGATGGCCGCGCTGCTGGTCAAAAGACAGATTGTGTACATCCCGGTTTTATGCGCATTCAGGGTGCCCGCCGGCGAGGGCCCGGTCATGGCCCGGCTGTTGTAGAAAAGCCAGGCCAGAATGAGCATGAGAAAAAAACAACTCTCGGAAACCAGAAAGGTGACCATTCCCACGCGGTTTTTTTCCAGAACGAATCCATCTCTTGAGCGCCGGCCGCCCACGGCCGGATCAGGATTTTCCGGGTGCGCGAGATCCCATAAGGGCCGGCGGCTGTTGATCGGTGGCACCCGGTCAAAATTTTGCTGTGGTGGCGGGGAAGTGGCGGCCCATTCCAAGGTCCAGGCCTGCCAGGGATTATCCCCCGCCAACCGGCCCCGACGCAGGCTGATGATGATGTTCCACAATAATATGAGCACGGAAAGGCCCAGCAGAAACGCGCCCAGGGTGGAAATCAGATTCAAAAGACCCCAGCCCGGGAGATCCGCGTAGGTGTAAACCCGCCGGGGCATGCCCATCAGCCCCAGAAAATGCTGCACAAAAAACGCCGTGTTGAAACCAATCACCGCCATCCAAAAATTGAGTTTGCCGAGCTTTTCCGACAGCATCCGCCCGCTCATTTTCGGAAACCAATAATAAACGGCGGCCAACACGGCAAAAAATGTGCCGCCAAAAAGCACATAATGAAAATGCGCCACCAGATAATAAGTGCCGGTCACCTGCCAATCAATCGGCACCACCGCAAAGGTGATCCCGCTAAGCCCGCCGATGGTGAATTGGATCAAAAAAGCCACGGCAAAAAGCATCGCGGTGGTCAGGCGAATCGAGCCGCCCCACAGGGTGGCGCTCCAGGCGAAAACTTTTATCCCCGTGGGTACGGCAATCAACAGGCTCGTCGCGGAAAAAAACATGTCCATTGGGTGGCCCAGGCCGACGGCGAACATGTGATGCGCCCAGACCCCGAAACTCAGCAACGCAATCGCGACCGTGGACCCGGCCACAAATTCATAGCCAAAGATGGGCCGCCGCGCGAACACCGGCACAATTTCAGAAATAATGCCGAAGGCCGGGAGGACCATGATGTAAACCTCGGGATGCCCGAAGGCCCAAAAAAAGTGCTGCCACATCACCGCCGAACCGCCATGGGCGGGCACGAAAAAGTGCGTGCCCAAATGCCGGTCAATGAAGAGCATCACAATGGCCGCATTCAAGAACGGCAGCGCCAGGATCACCAAAAAGGAGTTGATGAACACCATCCAGACGAACAAGGGCAGCCGCCGGAGGGTCAACCCCGGCGCGCGCAGCGTGAGAATCGTGGCGATCAGGTTGATGGAGGCCGCGACCGAGCCGATGCCAATCACCAACAGCGCCAGCCCCCAATAATCCGTGCCCGCCGTTGCGGCGTAGGCCGTTTCACTCAGCGGAGCATAACTGAACCAGCCCACGGCGGGCGCCCCCCCGGCCAGCAGACTGTAGTGCAGCAGGAAACCGCCGAAGGGCAGCATCCAAAAGCCCAGCGCGTTCAAGCGCGGAAAGGCCATGTCCCGCGCCCCGATCATCAGGGGCACGAGATAGTTCGCCAGGCCGATCAGCGTGGGCATGACCACCAGAAAAATCATGGTGGTGCCGTGCATGGTGAAGAGCTGGCCGAAGGCGTCGGGGGAAATAAACGTATTGTTGGGCCGCGCCAGTTGAATGCGCATCAGCAGCGCCTCAACGCCACCCACCAGGAAAAAGAACAGGGTGGTCAGCAGATAAAGAATGCCAATGCGCTTGTGGTCCACCGTGGCGACCCAGCCATATGGCCCGCGCAATTTTACCTCCGTTGGGGGCGTGGCCACGGCCGGGGCGGTTGACACGGTGACACTCATGGGTGGTGCTCCAAATATCCGGTCAGCGCCCCCGCCTGGGCATCCGTAAGCTTCAGATTGGGCATGAGGCAGCCCGGCTTGATGGCCTGCGGATTTTTCAGCCAGCGAAACAAATTCGTTGTGGAATTGGCCAGCACCCCCGCGCCCAGAATCGAGCGGTCGGCCAGATGCGTCAAATCCGGCGCGGCACCAAGCGATGCAGCGGAAACCCCGCGGATGGAATGGCAATTGACGCAAGTCTGGGTGGTGAAGACTTTCCAGCCGTTCCGGGCTGAATCCGTGACGGGCGGGGGGGCGGATTTTTGCTGCTCGCGCAGCCACGCCGCAAATTCATCCGGGGATTCCATGACGACCACCGCCCGCATCCAGGCGTGGCCCACCCCGCAATACTCGACGCAGTTCCCCAGAAACCTTCCCGGTTTTTTGGCGTCCAACCAGATGTGATTGGTCTGGCCCGGAATTAACTGAATTTTCCGCGCCAATTCCGGCATCCAAAAATCATGAATCACATCGGCCGATTCCATCCGCACGAGCCATTTCGCGCCCGTGGGCAGATGGATTTCGTTCGCGGTGATGACCCCGGCCTTGGGATAGCGCACCTCCCACCAAAATTGATGGCCAATAATGACGAGATCCGGCTCCTGGTTGGGGGGAGGAACCGGATCAGACTCGTGCATCCCGCGCGCCGTGAGAACAAACAGCCAGATGACGATCAAGGTCGGTCCGATGGTCCAGAGGAGTTCCAATTTCCGGTTGCCGAAATGCGGCGGCGGATCCCCGGAGCCCGGACGCTGCCGAAAACGAATCAAACCGATGGCCACGATGCCGCTGACAATCAGCAGGATGATCGCACAAACGACGAGCACCAAAATGAACAAATGGGAAATCGCCTCGGTGTGCGCGGAGGCCGGGTCGAAGACCGGAATGTAACTCTTCGCCATTTCTGTTGAAAAATGCTTTGGTTATTTTTTATTAGATTTGCGATTCAGCTTGGTTTTGGTTTGATCGACCAATAAAGCGGGCTGCGGCCAACTGTGGCCCTGGGCCAGCAAACGCTGGGCCTCTTCCGGGCCCCAGGTGCCGGCCGGGTAATTGGGAAAATCGCTGGGCAGGGTGCCCTGCCACGCTTCCAGCACCGGCATCAACCATTGCCAGGCCGCCTCCACTTGATCCGCCCGCATAAAGAGCGTGGCGTCGCCTTTCATCACATCCCACAACAGCGTCTCGTAGGCGTTCGGCGAGGGCGCCGCGAAGCTCTCATGATAACTGAACCGCATATCCACGGGTCGCAGTTGCATCTTCGGCCCCGGGTATTTGGCTTGAAAGCCCAGCACAATTCCCTCGACGGGCTGAATGGCCAGAATCAGCCGTGAGGCTTGCCATCCCAGGGAGGCTTCAGGCGGAAAAGACTGGTGCGGCACCGCGCGAAATTGGATGGAAATCTCCGACGCCTGGCGGGGCAGGCATTTCCCCGTGCGCAGATAAAATGGCACATCCTGCCAGCGCCAGTTATCGACAAACAACTTCAACGCCACAAATGTCTCCGTCTGCGAATCAGGTGCCACTCCGTCTTCCTCACGATAACCGGGCACCCTTTTACCTTCGGCGCGACCGGGGCCATACTGTCCGCGCACGGCGCATTGTGGAACCGCATCGCGGTGAATCGCCCGGGCGGCGTGGAGCACATCCACCTTCTTGTTGCGAATTTCGTCGGCCTCGAAGGAAACCATCGGCTCCATGGCCACCAGACAAAGCAGTTGCATCAGATGGTTCTGCACCATGTCGCGCAACGCCCCGGCCTGGTCATAATAACCGCCGCGATGCTCAACCCCCACCGTCTCCGCGACCGTGATGGTCACATAGTCAATGTAACGACGGTTCCAGAGCGGCTCGAAGAGGGGATTGGCGAAACGAAAGGCCAGGATGTTTTGCACCGTTTCCTTGCCGAGATAGTGATCAATCCGAAAGATTTGGGATTCCTCAAAACTGGCGGCGAGCACCGCGTTTAAGGCGCGCGCCGATTCCAAGTCATAGCCGATCGGTTTCTCAATCACGATCCGCGCCCAATCGCGATCACGCGCCAATCCGGCGCAGCCGAGATATTTCGGAATTTCTCCAAACATGCTCGGCGGTGTGGCCATGTAGAAAATGCGGCGGGCTTTGGTCCCCCACTGTTTTTCCAGCTGGTTGCACCAGCCCCCCAGGGCCGCGTAAGTGGACGCCTTTTTGAAATCGCCCTGCTGGTAATGCACGTGTTGTGCGAACAGGTTCCAAGCGGCGATGGGCGGTTTGGCGAAACGGGAGAATTGATTGACCCCGGACTGCAACCGGCGGCGGATCGCCTCATCACTCAGTTTGATGCGGTCCACCGCGATGATCTCAAATTGCGCAGGCTGGCTGCGATCCTGCGTGAGATCGAACAGGGCCGGAATTAATTTACGCCAGGTCAGATCGCCGGCGCCGCCAAAAATGACGAACAGAATCGGGTCCAGTTGGCCGGCGTTCTCCATCGGTTTCATGCCGCCCCCCCATCGGGGTGAAACATGCCCCGGCCATTAACTCGCTCTTGGAACAACCTCGAACCGCGCCCGGCGGACCGGACCAAACGGTCCCGGTTGAACCAACGCGGATTGACCGGATTATACCCTGGAAACCGCGTCCACCAGCCATACACCTTGGGCGCAGCGCCCATCGGCAAACCCGGATGACCGCTGTTCCTGCTTGAATTTTCCGCCGCTGTTGGCGGCAAAATTGCGCCCCGCTTTTGCTTTGGGAGCCCGGTTAAGGCTAATTGATCCACGCACCAACGATACCCTTTGGTCTGACGGATTCGATATGGGGTGTTTTCCCCATTTCGGCCTAAACTGGATGCTGGCAAAGTATCATCGTCAAGTGAATATGTACAAGCGGGCGCCAACCCGTGATGAAAATCATCATTATGAAAAACAAGACCTTCGCCACCACCTTCTCTTCCATCGCCGATTTTGCGGCCGGATGCGACCGGCCGGAAACCACTGATCCACTGGTGGAACCGGGTAAAACCGAGACCCCGGAAGCCCGGCAGGAAGCCCAGGACAATGCCCGGGCGCAAAAAGCCGGCGCCGAGTAATTCCGAACCCCTTAAAGACGAGCACGTGGGCCACCGCTCCGCCGCGTGGGAAGTGCATTTACGCCCCGGCCCGTCGGCCAAAAATGGGTCGTTGTTGGCGGTTTAACAATTCAGGCCGGACGTGACGTCAAGGCGCTTGCTGACTCAATTAACTTTGGGGCGGCGGTTCCGTTTATCGCGCCGATGATTGGGTGATTCTGACTTTCGAGTTGGCGCTCATAAACCCCGGAAGCTCAATCAAGTCAAGCGGCCCGGAATTCACCCCCCATTATGGCCCGGATTGGATGCGGTAATATTGCGCCGCGCCGACCGGGTTGGGGTCGGTCAGGAGGAGGGGCATGGCCGGGGCATTGGTGGCCAGGAGTGTCTGCCAGGTGAGCAGGTTCGTGGAGGTCAACAGGGTGTAGTCCGGGCCCTGCGGTCCTTCAATGGTCAGGGTTACCCGGCGGGTGGCCACCGTGATGGAGCTGAAACCGGGGGGGACGAATGGGTTGACGGTGAGGGTGAAAAGGTTGGTGGCGCTGAGATTGGGGTCCGCACTCACCGCCACCCGCACGCTGACCGGATTGGTCGTGCCGGCCTGGCGGACGAGTGGACGCCAGGTGAACACGCCGTTGGTGCCGTTGACGGTGGTGAGGGCCGCGTTGGTCGGGGCGTCCAACAGAGTGAAGGTCAGTACGGGTGCGGGGGCCGCCGCATCCGCCCCCACATTGGTGATGATCAGGGTGGTTCCGGCATTAATGGTGCGGTTGGCCACGGGCACCAGGGTCGGCGCGGCGGCTTGGCCGGCGAAGGTGACCACGCTCAAGGGCGGCAACGTGCAGGTGAATGAAGTGTTGGTCACCGACAAAGCCGGCTGGCCGGCCAGGGAAAGATTTGCGCTCGTGATCCAGGGCGTTACGGAACTAACGGGGGGAAAGTTCGTCAGGGTGATGGTCTGGCTGATGGCGGCCACGGGATCGGGATTGACCGCGACAATGGCGAAGTTCCCGGAATGGGGGTCTTGATAAGCGGTGAGCAGGGCCTCGGTGGCATTGTTGGCGCCGATGCGGTGATAACCGGGCCGTACAAACCGGCTGTATTGACCGAACGCAAACAACCGTTTGGTCAGCGCGGCGTTATTATCCAGCAGGCCCTCGTTACCGGCGCTGTTGCCGGAAGCCAGCCACCAGTAGTGATAGGCGTTCACATTGTTGGTCATGAACTGGTAAATCCGTTGCGCCCAATAGACGCCGTTCGTGATGCTGCTGTCACTCCCGGTGAGCAGGGAGACTTCCGATTCCCAAAGAGCTTTGCCGTAACTGTTTTTGGCGAGCGACGCCGGGCCGTCCGCGCCGTCATAATTGTGATCGGCCACGATACCCACGTCCGCCGCGACCGCCGGGTCGTTCATGGCGGTGACGGCGAGGTTGGAATAATCCTGCCAGTTCTGGGATTCCGGCAGCATGATCAGGGTGGCGGCGACGTTTTGGGAGACCAGGGCGGCATACAGATTGGGGATGAAATCATGAATCTGTTGGGCGGTCCAATTGCACGATTCATAGGTGTTGACCTGCGCATCCGGTTCGTTCTGGAGGGAGATGGCATAGAGATTGATGCCGTGGGTTTTTTTCAGGCTCGCCACATAATTGGCCAGTTGGCCGGCGTAGGCCTGATAATGGGCGGTCGTCCCCACAAATCCGCCACCGTCGGCATTGTCATTGCTTTTGAATCCGGCGGCCGGGGTCCAGGGGGTGCTCCACACCCGCGCACCGCGCGCCTGGGCCATCTGCATGATGCCAATCTCGTCCGTGGTTGGCAGGTCGCCGGCGGCGGTTGAACCGGCGGGGACGATGTGGTTGCGCAACAGGGAAAGGCCGATGCCATTATTCGTCGTGGTGGTGTTTAAATCGTCGGTGTAAACCACCCCATTATTGGTGGAAAAAAGCAGGTCGGCCGCCGCCGTCGTCCAGGAACTTTCCCAGGCGGACGACGCCCCGAACCCGTCAATACGCTGATAAACCGTGTTCCCATCCACCAGGCACAAGCCGGCGGTTACCGGGGCCGGGCCGGTGAATTCGACATTATCCACCCGCAGGGTGGAAGCGCCCGTCAACCCGGACCCGTAGTAGGGACCGTAAATGTGAATCAGCACGTCGCTGAGAGTGGCCAGATTGGTGTCGGCCACCGCGTCCAAGGGCAGGCTGACATGCACCCAGCCGGTATTGGTGGCGGGCACATCCAGGCCGCCAAAATAATCCTGGCCGTAAGTGGCGGTGGCGATCCCGAATTGCAAATGGCCGAAACTGACCAAGCCATTGTTGGTGACGGTGGCGGAACCGGGGGCGAACCGGACGTCGCATTGAAAATTGGTGTAAAGGAGGCCGTTCAACGGCGGGTTGATGCCATTCAAGCCATCGTAGATCTCATACTGATTGTTGGCGGCGCTGAAATTGGCGGTAATTTCCAGCGAACCGGAATTCGGATCACCGCTGGCGTCGCTCGTGGGATCCCAAGTCGCGGATTGAAAGGCCCCGCCAAACCAGTTCGCCCAGACCCCGTTGATTTCACCGCCGACATAACTGAACCCGCCGGTACCAGCGGGGTTGAACTGGTCCACCACATAAGTCTGGGTCTGGGCGTGGCCGGACAACGGCAGGGTCAGCGCCAGGAGCGCGGCCAGTCTATTCCCAATGGCGGAGAGGTTATTCAAAATGTTCTTGGGGTCACCCCGGGGCATAAAAAGGGCGCCGGTTGCCCGGCGCCCAGGTTATTGCGAAAGGCCGCCCATCATTGGGTCAACGCCGGGTTGACCAGCAGGAAGAAGGCGTCGGGCGAAAGGGCTTGTCCGTCCTGGGGTTGGCCATCCACCGTCGGCAGACAGGAGGAGGGAATCAGCACCCAGGTTTTGAAACCCAGCGTCGCCTGGCCGGGAAGGAGCTGCCCATCACCATAGTTGTTATAATACTCGGGCAGCATCCAGGGGTTGGGCGCCACCGTGCTGCCCAGGAGATTATCCGAAACGCCCAATTCAAAACCATGGTCCGGAACCGTCCAGTTCACCCAATACGGGGTGTTGATGGTCGCCAGTTGCAGGCTGCCGGCGAGCGCAGAATTATTCAGAAAGTTCCCACTGCCGGTAAGGCTCGTGTCGGTCGTGAAGTCCTCACTTTCATTGGCACCGGCGACGCCGGTGATGTTAATCGAAGCCCAGTCTTCGTATTCCCCCTCCCCGGCGGTCGTATTGGGCTGCACGCCAAAATAAGCGACCAGCGGATTGGCGAAATCGTTCGTCACATTGGGATCGCCGATGGTGAAGGGCACCGGAGGGGCGCCGGGCGCGGTGAGCGTGCCGTTGGTGGCGTTGAGAAAGGTCAGCGTCCAGGTGCCCACGGCCGTGGGGTTGGTGATCACCAGCGCGGTTTGATTGGGATTGGCATTGGGCAGATTGGTTTTCCATTGGACACTGGCGGTGACATTGGACCCGTTGGGGGCGAGCACCATCCAGAGGAGGTTGGACGACTGATATTCAATAAATTCGTCATTATAGATGCTATTGTTGGCGAATTTCTCGGGTAGCAGAAAAATATGGGTTTGATCAATGTCGGCCGGGTAATCGAGCAGTTTGTAAGAATAGCTCACGGGATAAGTCCCCCCGATCCACGACTGGTTTTGGTCCGCCGTGGCCAGTTCTTCCCGATCATAGGTGTTGACGATGGAGCCGGCGAAGATCCGCAGCCCTGGTTTCGCCCGGGTGATGGTCAGCTTGGGCGGCGGATTGGTGTTCGGCGCGGCCGCACCGACAAACTTGATGTTATCCAGCCAATAGGTCTGGGTGCCGTTGTAGGTGTTGCCGTAATAAACGTTGATGGTATGGAACACCAAGTCGGTGATATTGGTCAGATTGGAATCCGTCAGCGCGTTCAGCGGGATGCTGATGTGAACCCAGTTCGTATTCGGCTGGCCGCCCGTCGTCGTGGAAGGGATGGCAAAACCGGAAAAGTAATCCTGGTTATAGCCTTGGGACCAGGTGCCCACCTGGATATAACCGAAGTCCGTCGAATTATCGCCATTGGTCCGCAAACAGGAAGTGGGCGCAAAACGGACGTCAAATTGAAGGTTGGTGTATTGCTCCGCGTCGACACTGTACGTAAAAAAACCGTCATAGAGTTCATATTGATTGTAATCGCCCGTGCTGAAGCTGGCGGAAAACTTCAGTGAACCCGAGTTGGGATTGTTGCTGGAATCGCTGGTGGGATCAAAGGTTGCCGAGATGGGAATGGTGCTATACCAGCTCCCCCAGCCATTGTTCCCGCCGTTAAAGCCGGTGGCGTTGGTCACCTCCGCGGCGGTGTTGAATTCGTTGACGATAAAGTTGGTGGTTTGCGCGCGACCGGCCAGGCTCGTCGCCGCAACCGCGAGCAGCAGCGCCGTTAATTTTTTCATGGTGTTCATGGTGTCGGTAGGTTCATTCGTTTGGTTGGTGGTTGGTTTGGTTTGATGCTGAAGACCAGCATAAAGCTAATTTTTTTGTTGGGAATGGATAATTCTATGGTTCGGGTTCTAGTTGGGGGGCGGCCGGTTTCAATAAAAATAGCTCTGGGCACCGCCGTTCCCGGAGAATTGCCAGGTGATGGCCGTCTTGCCATGGGTGACCACATGGCCATCCGCATAGCCCAAGTTGATCGAGGACAGGGATCCGTTGTTAAAATGAGCTTCGGTGTTCGGGATGGAACTCAGGTTGGTGGTGCCGTTGCCTTCGGCCAAATCGCTGATGATGGGCTGCTGGGACACCCAAAGGTCGCTGGTTTTCAAGGGCCAGGGCGCGGCCCCGGCCGGGGCGGATTGCCCCACGCCGTTGGTCTCGGGAAAATAATTGCCGCCCGAGGGGCGCGGCACCCACCAATCATGATACAGTTTCGCGTAATCGCCATTTTCGGAGCGCCCGGGGGCGATGGTGGAAATAAAGAATTGATTCAACTGCGGTACCGTGGTGATCCCCGCGCTGGAGTGATAGGGAATGCCATTGGCGTAGAACCAGGCATTGGCGGTGGCCAGATCGGCGGGGCGGACGGGACAAAAAAACATTGGCACATTCATCCCGTAAGCCGCCAGACTGCCGAGGAAGTTGGTGCCCACGTCGGTGGGGTTGCCCCCGGATTCCGGCGCGGGGAAGGAGGGCATCTTGCCCTGCGGATCATCGGAGGCATAAACGTTGGCCATGACGCCCCATTGCTTGTAGTTGGAGGTGCAATTAACCACCCGGGCGCGGAATTTCGCCTGCGCCAGCGCCGGCAACAGCATGGCCGCCAGGATGGCGATAATGGCGATCACCACCAGCAGTTCAATCAGGGTGAAGGCCGGCGTGCGACGGCCGGATTTAGTAAAGGAAATCAGATTCATAAGGCATTTGCAGTTTGGAGGCGAAAGGAATTTCCCGCTGACCGGGCCGGGAACCGCGAACGGGCCGCCGGCGGGGCCGCCACATCAGCCGGCTTGGGGCGATACCGGCTGGGCGGCACGCGGTTGACCAGCTTGAACACCCGCGAGAAATAAAACGGGTCGTCGTAACCCAGGGCCGCCGCCACTTCTTTCACGCTGGCCGAAGTCGAATCGAGCAGGCGGCAGGCCTGACGCATCCGCAGCCGGGTGAAGTATTCCATCGGCGGGCAACCGGTCAGTTGTTTGAACAGCGCGAAAAAATGGGACGGGGAAACCTCCGCCAGTGCCGCCAGCGTGGCCACCTGCAACGGCTGATCCAGGTGCTCATTCATGTAGGCAATGCTGCGTTGCACTTTGTGAACCGCAGCCTTTTCCGGGGACCGAAGCCGGTCACCATCCCAGGCGGGCACCGGCCAGGAAAAACCGCCGCGCGGACTGGCGGGGGACGTGGGAGTCGGTTTCATGTGATTTAGTTGGTGGTTAAAACAAATGGCGCACTCTTGATTGTTACATCAATCCCAATGGGGTTGTGACCCGCCACCGCCACCCGATGGGCCGCAACCCCGTTGGGGTTGTTGTCCAATGGGACGGTCACCCAGGGTAGCGCCGTTGGCGCAACCCCGGGCTTTGAGGCAGAATCCCGTTGGGATTCGGACCCGGACCCGGGCCGGTTGGAACTGGATGGTTTGATTTGAAGCAGCTGCCGATAAGATGCAGGCAGCGGGGCCGGGCCACTGGTGACCGTGCGGGTGGCGGCCTGACTGAACGACCGCTGCCGGATGACGCCGGCAATGACCGGACCGACCCGGCCCCATAACCGGTTCCCCCCGATCAGATACCACACCATGCGCCGGTTGATGTCACGGGCGGTTTCACTCGTGACAACGCGAAAATCATTCAGTTCTATTTTGCACATGCGGTGCGGTTGGGATTTGTTGTTGTATCGAACTATATCACCGAAAAACGAAATCTGTCCACAATTTATTATTATTTTGTGCTGGAAAGTGACTGATTACGATATTCGGGCCGCCCGCCGGCACCGCCGCCGCCCGGCTTATGGGCCGTCCGCCGCCCGGAGAACCTGCTCAAAGGCGGGTTTGGGCCGGCCTTGGCGGTCAAATAACAGGGGATAATTGACCCGGCCCGGTGAGTTCAGCCAGGAATCCCCGTCCGTGACCCCCCAAAACGTCACCCGCGCAATTGCGGCGCGATGTTTCACAAAGACGCGGAACAATTCGCCATAGCGCTGCGCCAGCGCCTGTTGCCGGGCTGCGGACAGGCCATTGGTGAAGATATTGGCACCGGCGGCGGCCCGGCCATTGAGCGCGATGTCGGCGGAGTGGTTTTGCTGTGTCGCCGGCACGACATCCACGTCCAGCTCGGTGATCATCACCTTGACGCCCAGGTCGGCAAAAGCGGTGATGGTCGCCTCCTCCTGCGCCATCGTCGGCCAATCCATTTTGACGTGCCCTTGCAGCCCCACGGCGGTGATCGGGACGCCCTCGGCCTTGAGTTTTTTAATCAAGGCAATGGCCCCGTTGCGTTTCGGCTCATTTTCCAGGGAAAAATCATTGTAATGCAACTCCGCCTGCGGGTCGGCCTCGTGCGCATATTGGAAGGCTTTCTCTATGTAATCCGGCCCGATGATGCGTTTCCACGGCGATTCGCGCAACGTGCCATCCTCGTTCAAGGCCTCGTTCACCACGTCCCAGCCCTTGATGCGGCCCCGGTAGCGGCCCACCACGGTGAGGATGTGTTCGCGCATGCGTTGCAACAACACCTCGCGGCTGACTGGCCGGCCGGCTGCGTCCTGAAACACCCAGGCCGGGGTCTGGCTGTGCCAGACCAAAGTGTGCCCGATGACGGCCTGGTGGTTCTGTTCGCCAAATCGGACGTAGGCATCTGCGGCGGAAAAATCAAACCGGCCGGGCTGCGGATGCACGGATTCCCATTTCAGAACATTTTCCGGCGAAATGGAATTAAACTGCGCCCGGATGAGCGCGTCGCCGCGCGGATCCCTGCCCTCGAACTGCGCTTGATTCACCGCCACGCCGATGAGAAAATCATGCTGATAAGCTTGCTTGAGCGTCACCGGACCCACGGGCGGGGCCGGGTTGGTCGCACAACCGGCCAACAATCCGGCGAACAGGCAGCACCACAGGGCGGGGATTCCATTCATAAGCATTTCGGTTCAGGCGGTCGGGTGGGCGCGCCGGCGGCGGTCCTCGAGTTCCTCCGCCATTTGGAGCGTCATATTTTTATTGATCTGGTAGCCGATCAACAGCAGCGTGCAGACGCCAAAGAGCAGGCCCACGCCAATGCCGCTGCAGGCGCGAAAGCCCTCGAGGGTTTGCGGACCGGGCGGGCGTTTCGGGTCGTAATCAAAAAATGCGGCCATGATCCAGAGGAATGACGATGAGCCCAGCGCCAGCCCGCACTTCAGGGCGAAACCGATGGTGGCAAAGACAATGCCGGTGAAACGCCGGCCGGTTTTCCATTCGGAATAGTCGGCCACATCCGCATAAATCGCCCAGATCAGCGGAATGGTGGGCGCGTAAACAATGGCGGTTAGCAGGGTCAGCACCACCATGCCGGTCGTATTCGTGGGGGACAACCCGTAAAACGCGAGCGAACCGATGGCGGCCAGGCCAAACCCGGCCACGGCGATGGCTTTTTTACCGAACCGCCGGGCCAGCGCCGGCGAGAGCAGGATCACCACGATGGTGATGCCCGTGCCCAGCATGTTGATGACGCTGTTGAACACATCCGCCACGTTGGAACCGGCCGGATTCGATTGGTCCCCGTGAACGATGTAACCCAGCCATTCCAGCACTCCGCCGGGGGCGGGCGCTCCGGGCGCCAGGCCGGGCGCGGTCAACCCCAGTTTTTGCAAAAAGTCGAACATGGCCGTCCGGTCCGCATAGTTATGGTAATAATTGTAGAGTGCGCCGCCGCGGAAGGACAGGATCGCAAAATGGATCAGCGTCATGCAGAACATCACCGCCCAGGGCCGGTTTTTGACCAGAGCCGTGAAGTCTTGGAGGGGCGAGAATTTCACCAGTTGGACCGGCTGAATGCGCTCGCGCGTGGTGGCGAAGGTGATCAGGAATAAGACCAGGCAGAGCGCGGCCCAGACGGTCATCGTCATCTGCCAGCCATACTGCCGGTCGTGACCGACGGCGAATTTGGCGACGAGCGGCAGCGTGAGGCCGCCGACGATGAATTGCGCGGCGTTCGCGGCCACAAACCGGAAGGAATTGAGCCGGGTGCGGTCGTGGACATCCCCGGTCATGACGCCGCCCAGCGCCGAGTAGGGCATGTTGTTCATGGAATAGAGCGTCATCAGCAGGAGGTTGGTGACGGCGGCGTAAGCGATCAGGGCGCCCATCCCCCAGCCTTTGGGCGTGGAGTAGGCCAGCACCATCACCACCGCCCAGGGCACGGCCGTCCACAAAATCCACGGGCGGAAGCGTCCCCAGCGGGTGTTCGTCCGGTCGGCCAGCAATCCCACCATGGGGTCGGCAAAGGCGTCCCACAGCCGGGCCGACAGCAAAATCCAACCGGCGGCGGCTGCGCTGATGCCGAACACGTCGGTGTAAAAATTGGCCTGGAACAGGATCATCGTCATGAAGACGAAATTCGCGGCCGCATCCCCGGCGCTGTAACCGGCCTTTTCGTAAAAGGAAAGTCTCGGCGAATTCATTTTATTCCAGGACGGTCAGGATGACTTTTTGCAGGTCGGCGTCCCGCGAGGAATTGCCCACCATGATTTCAAACTCGCCGGGCTCGACCCGGTATTTCATCTCGAGGTCATAAAACGCCAGGGATTCCGGGGTGATGCCCAGGGCGACCGTCTGGGTTTCGCCCGGTTGCAGGGAGATTTTCACGAAGCCCTTCAACTCTTTGACCGGGCGGGTGACCGAGCTCACCAAATCGCGGACATACATTTGCACGACTTCCGCGCCGCGCCGCGCACCGGTGTTGGTGACGTCCACCAGCACGCGCGTGCCCGCGCGGGCGCGGATTTTTTTCTTTTCCAACCGCACGTTTTTAAAGCTGAAACTCGTGTAGCTCAAGCCGAACCCAAACGGATACAGCGGCGAGACGTCGTCAAAGAGATAACCGCGCCGGGCGGACGGCTTGTAATTATAATAGGCCGGCAGATGGCCGGCAGACCGGGGAATCGTGATCGGCAGTTTGCCGCCCGGATTGTAATCGCCAAACAAAACCTCGGCGACGGCCTGGCCCGCCTCCTGCCCGAGATACCAGCATTCGAGGATGGCCGGCACCGTTTGCGCCAGGGCCGTGATCGCCAGCGGGCCGCCGTTGAACAGCAACACGATCACCGGCTTGCCAGTCATCATCAGCGCGTTCACCAACCCCTCCTGCCGCCCGACCAAATCCAGCGACGTGCGGTCCCCCATGTGCTTGAGCGACCACGCTTCGCGCGAAGTTTGTTCGTTCCCCCCCAGGCACAGGACAATCACATCCGCCTGGGCCGCGATGCCGGCGGCTTCGAAGATCAATTTGCGGTCTTCCTCCACATTCGCCGGGGTCACCAAATCCTGGTTCCAGGAACCGCCCACGGTGATTTTACAGCCCTCGGCGTAGGGCACCTTGATTTTGCCGCCGACCTTGGCGCGGATGCCCTCCAGCACGGAATTGAAATAATTGGGTTTGCCACTGTAACCGCCCAGCAATTCGCGATCGGCGTTCGGCCCGATGACGGCGATGGTTTTGAGTTGGTTGAGGTTCAACGGCAGCAGATGCTGGTCGTTCTTCAACAGGGTGATGGTTTCCCGCGCCCCCTGGAGCGCCAGTTGCCGGTTCGCCTCCGAGCCGACCACGCGCCCGGCCAGGGCGGGGTCCACATAGGGATCTTCAAAGAGCCCGAGCCGGAACTTCCAGTAAAGCATCGGCCCGACCAAGTCATCCAAATCGGCTTCTTTCAAGACCTTTTCGCGGACCAGTTCGACCAGGTGCAGGTAGCAATCCGGCTCGGGAAATTCAATGTTCACCCCGGCTTTGACCGCGAGGGCGCAGGCTTCCTTTTTGTCCCGGGCCACGAAATGGCCGTGCGTATCCGGCCGCCAGCCGAGTTCCCAGATGCCGTAATAATCGGAGACGACAAAGCCCGTGAAGCCCCATTCGTCGCGCAGCACATCGCGCAGGAGCCACCGGCTGGCGTGCGAGGGCACCCCGTCAATTTCATTGTAACTGGCCATGACGCTGATGCAGCCGGACTTTTGGAGACATTCCTTGAAGGGCTGCAAAAAGGTTTCCCGGAGCACGCGCAAAGAAATGTTCGCGGGGCCGCAGTTCATACCGGACTCCGGCTGGCCGTGCGCGGCGAAATGTTTCAATGTGGCGATGACATGTTTGCGGTCATGGAAAGTCGCATCGCCTTGAAAACCATTCACCGCCGCCATGCCCAGTTGCGTGACCAGATACGGGTCTTCGCCGAACGTTTCCTCCACCCGGCCCCAGCGCGGGTCGCGGGCGACATCCACCACGGGCGTCAACGCCTGATGCGCGCCGCGCACCCGGGCCTCCTCGGCCGCCATCGCATACAGGGCGCGGACCAGATTTGGATTGAAGGTGGCGCCCAGCCCGATGGGCTGGGAAAAACTGGTGGCCCCGATGGCGGCGTGGCCGTGCAAACATTCCTCATGGAAAATCACCGGGATGCCGAGCCGCGAGTGTTCCAGGAAAAACTTCTGGATGGCGTTGGTGAGGGCCGCCGTTTCACAGGCGTTCTTGCCCTTGCCGGCGTCGGTCGGCTTGCTGCCGGCGTCACTGGGCCGGGCCACCTGGCCCAGCCCGTGCCCGTGCCCGAAATGTTTCTTCGCCTTCTTGAAATCAAAATCGCCGTTGGCGTCCTGCAGCTTGGTGGATTTCTCCTGCCAGACGCACATCATCTGGGCGGCCTTCTCCTCGATGGTCATCCGGGCCAGCAGATCTTTCACGCGCCGGGCGGCGGGGGCGGCCGGGTCTTGGTAAACGGGAACCCGGACGGCGGTTTTTTTCTTCATGCGTTGTTTCAACCAATCTCATTCAGCTCAATTCCAGTCAAGTTCCGAGATGCCGCCCCTGATTTCAATGGCAATCTCATGGAGAATTCTACACCCCCAATCCTTGGCCGGAACCAGACAGTTGAAAAAGAGCTTAACCGCAGATGGCAGATGGACGCAGATGAGGAGAAAGGGCAAAGCCCGAAATACCGGGGCCCCGACGAGCACTCGGTCAGGTCTGGACTGAATCAACGTTTCCTCCCGTTTTTTATCTGCGGCCATCTGCGGTCGAAATGCATCGTTCCGGTTTGGCGAGGGCGCCGGCTGCCGGAAGCCAGGGACGGATATTCCGCGCTCCGCCCCTTCAACGAAGGTCGCGCAAGGCGTCGGCCAGGCGGGCAAACTGAAACTGAAATCCCCGTTCCTGAAACCGTTGCGGCAGGCAGCGGGTGCTCATCAGCGCCAGCGAGGCTTCGCTGCGCAGCAGCCGGGAGCCGAACCGCACGGCCCAGGCCGGCGCGGGCGGACTCCAGGGGCGGTGCCACGCATGACGGAGGGCGCGCATGAACTCGGCATTGGTCACCGGGTCCGGCCCCACGGCATTATAAGTGCCGGACAAATCCTCCGCCACGGCGGCGACGATCATGCGGTTGAGGTCGGCCAGATGAATCCAACTGAGGTATTGCCGGCCGTCGCCCACGGAACCGCCCAGAAAGAGCCGGGTGAGCCGGCTCAAGACGGGCAGCGCCCCACCCTCACGGCCCAGCACAAACCCGATGCGCAAGAGCACCCGCCGGAGCCGGGGGGCCGGAACGGCGTGGAAGGACTGCTCCCATTCGCGGCAGATCCCGGCCAAAGGACCGCTGCCGGCCGGGCTGGTTTCCGTGCAGGGACGGTCACCGGTATCGCCGTAAAACCCGACCGCCCCGGCCTGCACCCAAACCCGCGGCGGTTGGGCGAGCTGCGGCAGGGCGGCGGCCAGGGCGCGCACGGAATTCACCCGGGACGAGGCGATCAGCGCAAGATTCGCCGGTGTGTGCGGGCAGTTGATGTTGTGGCCGGCCAGATTGACCAACGCCTCCGCCCCCTCGAGCGACGCCACCCAGGGACCGGGGCGTTCGCCGTCCCAGGCGATCTCGGTGACGCCATCGGCGCGGGCCCGGGGGGCCCGCGTGAGAATCACCACTTCATAATCACGCTCGCGCAACCCTTGGGCCAGCGCGCGGCCGATGAAGCCGCTGCCTCCGGCCAGAATGATGCGCTTCGGGCTCATGCGGGGGAGGCGGCGGACGGTTCGGGCGTTAACTGCGGGGCGTTGGCGGGAGTGAAGGGGTTGCCGGCAAACCGCCCCGCCTCCAAAGCGTGCAGCCAATGCTCGATCATCCGGGAAACCCCGGCCAGATCCAACCCCTCGTGCCGGAGGGGATACCGCGCCAGATTGGCCCGGGTCAGCTTGAACAGCGCGGCGGCGGGGCGGAGCCGGTTCTTTTGCAGATGCACAAAAGCCCCGGCCAGTTGGATCAGACCCTTGTAAAAATCGCCGTTGACGCCGGTTTTATCCGCCAGCCACAAATCCTCGAGCACCTCGTGGGCTTCGTAAAACAACTGGTGGTTGAAGCAATCAAAATAGCCCAGATAATGGGCGTCATATTCCCGCCCTTGAAAGGACTCGATCAGGTCGGCAATGCGGGCGCTTTTGTGGCTCACCCCGGCAGTTTAATCCACCTTATTGCGAATGTAAACCGCGTGCATGGGCGGCGTGGCCGGGTAGGTGGCGAGCAAATCCGGGATGTGCATGATCATCCACGGCTGCCGGTAATTGTTGCCATTTTTCGTGAACACCAGATCGTCCGCCAGATACATTGCGGAATGTTTGATTTCATTTTTGTCATTCATCAGCAGCAAAACGTCACCGTAGAGCGACGGGGCGGTGATTTGGTAATAATTCCGGCTGATGTATTGAACGGCAAAATCCGGGTCGTTGAACCGGTTCTCGGGAGTTTCATTGCTGAAATTAAAGGTGGTCCAATGGCAGTCCTCCAGCGGATCACCCGGTTGGGGCGGCAGGGGAAAAGTGTACAGCCGGTCGCGGGCAAATTTCGGCAGGAGGTAAAGCAAACTCAGATTGCCCCCTTCCGGCAGGGCTTTCAGGGATTCGAGGAGCGGCCGGATGTCCACGAACCGAACGTTCGGAACGTTGCTCCAATAAGTGGCGATCTTGTCTATGTCCGTGTCCGGTTTGATGGAGATGCCGGCAAAGACGGCGTGCTGCCGGGACAGCGCCTTGGCCAGGGCCACCCGGCGTTCCGCCGTCGGGATTTCGCACAGCAACAGGTCATAATCGGACATTTGCGTGGCGGTGCCGTTGGCATAGACCAAGCGTTTCAACAAGGCGATGTCGTCGGGATTCAGGAGCGGCGAGGCGTAGATGGAATTGATGTTGTCGGCCGGGAAAATATAGGGGTAATCGAGATACAGGTTCACCCCCAGGCCGGCCAGCGCCAGATACAGTTTCCCCCGCGTGGCGGAATCCAGTGACAGCAAAAAATCCGGGGCGGGTTTGATGCGGGTGCCGGTTTTATCCTCCTGGACGGCACCGGAGGCAAACACCGCCGCCACTTGGGCGGACGTCAATCCGTCTTTGGCCAGCAGCGACTTGACTTGCCCGCAGTTCAACCCGGTAAAAGTCCAGGTTTCCGGTTGCGGCTGGGACACCTCCGCATTCAAGTATTCCGCCGGACGTTCCAATTCAATGTCGCGGGTGACCAGATCACCCCAGGGGCCGGAATGGACGGAGCGGGTCTTGTCATTGGGATCCACGGCAAAGGCCTCGGCGAGCTTGTGGCGGGGAACCTCGGCCAATTTATAAGTCGTGCCGGCCGCGCCGGCGATCAAGGCCAGACTGAATAGAATCAACCCGGCCAGGTTAAATTGGAAAACATTACTGGCCTGCGCGGCTTCCCGTTTGCGGGTTTTAATCATGGCTGCACAGACTGACGCCAGTCAGCCTTCGGAGGTAACGATGAATTCGTCATGTTGAGTTGGAAACCCCCGAAACTTAACCCGGCGCGAAAAACGGCGCAAGCCAATTGAAATCAATTGGTTATGAACGATTCTTGCGATTCAATTCGCAACCTTTGGCCGGGTTCGCGGGCTTGGGAAAACAAGGCGTCACTCCGGGGTCTCGGGCTGCCGCCCATAAAGGCCAGCCGCAACCCCAGACTGAAGCCAAACACAAACACCAGCAAACACAGCCCGCCCACCACCAAGGGGGCATACGGCAGGGAGGAAGAAATGATTTTCCCCCGGGTGACGCCCTGCCGGGCGTTGAAATCAAACACTCTTTGGGCGGCGGCCCGGTAGATTTGAAACCGGCGGTTCTGCTCGCCGTTAAACAGGGTGGACGCATCGCTGATTTTGCCGGCCGCCACCAAATTGAGGAACGGTGGCAGGGTTTCGGAGTAATTGGACCGCACCACAAGCATGGTCTCGTAAAGCTGCCGTTCCTCGGCCGAATAAATGGTGTCGGCGTAGTCCTTCCAGATGCCATCGGTGGAATTGCTGGTCACAAACTGAATCAACTGGGCGCGTTCGGCGGGGGTGTGCTCATCCAGCATCTCGTGCATCAGATGCCGGTTCTGATAAAACCGTTCCTGGGCCAGGCCGGCGTCCGCGAGGGAGGGCAGCGTGTCAACGACCAGCTTTTTGGACGTCGCGTGCAGTTTATCCACGGCAATCCAACCCACGGCCGCCACAGCATAGAAAGCGGCGGCAGCGAGCAGCATGACAATGAAAAGTTTACCCTTAACCACGCCAGTATTTTACCTCATAAGCCAAATTATGCAAAGAAATTCCGCCGGCAAAAAAAGCCAAAAAACCGCCGATTCGTCGGGCTTGAATATTGGATTTTGAATTTTTTCTTGGATTTTGGGGTTTGAACAATGGTGGCGGAGCCGTCCCGGCACCGGCTCGCTGGCTGATTCAGCGGCGGGACGCCGCTGCCACCGTCCGCCGGGTATCCCGAGTTCCGGTGACCCTACGGCTTGACCAGGCTTGACTGGGCTTGACCCTCTCTTTTGGGATTTGGGTCTCGGGTCTCGGGTCCGGGGGGGCCGGGCGGCAGAGCCAGGTTTGACTGGGCTTGACCAGGCTTGACCCTCTTTGAGGGTCTTGGGCTTCGGGTTCCGAGTCCGGGGGGCCGGGCGGCGGTGCCAGCCTTGTTTTGGCTGGTTTAACCTGGTTTGACCTTTCAGGCCGGACTGGCCTTGACCGGGTTGGGCCGGAGATCGGGTGGAAACCGCCGAATATCACCTGGATGGGTTTTGGCCAGAATGACAGAATGGCAAAACCCGATTGAACCACAGACATGGAGAGAAGAAGGGATCCAAGCTCCCGATTTTCCCATTTGGCCTCCGGGCGGTGGTCGCAAATCCCCGGCAGCTTCCAGGAACCTCAATAGATTATGTCAAAGAGCCATGGCCTGACCCCGCGTCCCCGGGCTCCAAGCCTCACACCTCACATCATACCCCCCCCGGAGAGCCGGCAAGGTTCTGAGAACCTCATCGTAAAAGGGGCAAAAATGGCCAAAGGAGCAATGCTGACGGGGCTTTCGTTGAAAAGCCAACGTTGTCAATCTAAAAGATATTCGTTATACGAAATAAAAATCCCCGCGGGCCGAACCCCGGCCGGGCGACGGGGGGAATCCGCCGGTGCTGTGCTTCCGCCGCCGCTGAAGTCATGACGGACAAGATGGCGCGACCAGTGCGGGGGAAAGACCGGTGGGGTTGCCAGCCGGCAGATACAATGGGCAACCGCATAATAATCTCCCGGAGGGCCATGGTGGTTTTAGGTTACTCAGGGGGCACCCCCCGGAGAAAAGGCACGCCGGAAAGGAGATGGCCTTTTTCCCGGGTTTGATATAATAGTGGCGGACATGAAAGCCATCCGTGTGGAACAATTTGGCGATCCCGGCGTCTTGCGCCTGGCGGACGTGCCGGAGCCCCGGCCATCGGCCGGGCAGGTGCTGGTGCGGCTGCGCGCGGCGGGGGTCAATCCGGTGGAAACATATATCCGCTCGGGGAATTATGCCCGCAAACCGGCCCTGCCTTACACCCCGGGCAGTGACGGGGCGGGCACGGTGGAGGCGGTGGGCGAAGGCGTCACCCAATTCCAACCGGGGGACCGGGTCTATACGGCCGGGACACTCACCGGCAGCTACGCGGAATTGGCATTGTGCCTGGTGGCCCAGGTTCACCCGCTGCCGGAGCGGGTGAGTTTTGCCCAGGGGGCGGCGCTGGGCGTGCCCTACGCCACGGCCTGCCGGGCGCTCGTCCAGCGCGCCCAGGCGGCACCGGGGGAAACCGTGCTGATCCATGGCGCGAGTGGCGGCGTGGGCCTGGCGGCCGTGCAACTGGCGCGGGCGCAGGGTCTGCAGGTTTGGGGCACCGCCAGCACGGAAAAGGGGCGCCTGCTCGTGCTGGAACAAGGGGCGCACCGCGTGTTTGATCATGGCGCGCGGAATTATCTCGAACAAATTTCCCAGGCCGCCGGCAAATCCGGCGTGGATGTCATCCTGGAAATGGCGGCCCACAAAAATCTGGGCCATGATTTGACCCTGCTGGCCATGCGCGGCCGCGTGGTGGTGATTGGCAGCCGCGGCGACGTGGAAATCACCCCGCGCGAGGCGATGAGCCGCGAGGCGGATATTCGCGGCATGGTGTTGTTCAACACGCCCCCCGAAGCCCTGGCGCAAATCCACACCCAATTGTTCACGGGCTTGGCCGACGGCACCCTGCACCCGGTCATTGCCGAAGAATATCCCCTGGCCCGCGCCCCCTACGCCCATGGCGCCATCATGGACCCCGGCGCGGCCGGGAAAATTGTTTTGATTCCGTAAAAGGAACCCAAAACGCCGGTTTTCTCGAAAGAAGTGCTTTTCTTTTAATCCGGGCCGTAGGAACATGAAAACCGTATGTTGCGAGCGATCAAATCAGACTGTTTTCCGCCCTTCGGAAAATTTCAACTGACTTTGCCGCCCGTCGAAAACCGGCCCGACCACCTCGCGGAGGTGCAATTGTTCACCGGCGTCAACGGCACGGGAAAGACCCGGCTTTTGTCGGTCCTGGCCGCCATGCTCGGCAACAATGAACCCCTCTTGAAACGCGTCAAAGGCTTGGACGCCCCGATTTGCATTCACCCTTATTCGATGTTGCCGATCCCCAACCGGGCGCCGGCCTGGGATTTTTTAATCCAGGCGCAGGGGGTCAGTTGGCATGGGGTCATCGAACCCTCCATTCTTAAATGGACGCAGTTGCCCGCCTTTGCTTACAGCGGCACGGCTTACCTGACGGATTTACCCATCACGGCCATGGCCGACGTGCCCAAACCCGATCGCAAGCAATGTCTTTCCTTCGTCCGGCCCGAAGGCTGGTCGCAACCCCTGCTGCAGGCGATCACCAATTTAAAGTTGCAATCCGCCATGGATGCCATGGGCGATCCGCCGGGGGGGGCGTTGACGCGTTCCGCCCGCATCATCGGGGCCATCGAAACCACCCTGAGTGAGATCACGGGCTTCAACTTCCGCTTTCAAGTCACGAGCTATCCCAATGTCAGCATCGGCGTATTTTGGGGGGATCGCACCCTCCCGTTCAACCTGCTGCCGGATGGTTTGCGCTCCATCATCGGCTGGCTCGTTCATGCCGTGGTGATGATGGACGCCTGGTTGCAGGGCAAAAGTGATCCCCTGGCCACGGCGGCGGTTTTTTTGTTGGACGAAATTGAGAACCATCTGCATCCCGCCTGGCAGGGCAAGATTTTACCGGCCTTTCAACGGCTCTTTCCCCAATCCCAAATCTTCATCGCCACCCATTCCCCATTTCTCATCGCCTCCCTCCACCACGGCTGGATTCATCCCCTCACCATGGAGTCCGACGGCCGCATCACCGTCCGGGAACCCCGGGCGGCCCGGGCCGGGGACAGCTATATTTCCGTGACCGAAGACATCATGGGCGTCAAGGCGCAGGATGCCCCGGTGAGCACCCGGTTGTGACCGGGCTTGATCAGGCGGGGTCGTGCCGTCCTGTTCCAGGGCAGGGTGATGGCAGCATTGCTCAACGGAGCCGCTTGCTCATGCACACCCCGGTCAATGTGATGCCGCCGACGCCTGACAACTCACGGCGCTCCACCTCAGGGTAGCCACATGAGCGATAAAGCGGTTCCCCGCCGAGCGTGGCGACCAGTTCCGCCCGGGCAAACCCGGCGGCCAGGATGGCGGACTCGCAGGCCATGAGGATGGCTTTGCCCAAGCCGCGCCGCGACCAGTCGGGGTGGATGAAGAAGGCGCGGATGCGGGCAAAATCCGCGGCCGGATCCAGCAACGCGTCCACGGCGGCGCGAGCCGCATCGCCGCCAAAGAGCGATTTGCGTTTACTCCAACCACCGCATTCCCGGATCACCCCGGCGTGTTCCGCGGCGAAGAAGGTTCCATCGGCGATGAGTTGCCGATCCACGCCGAAGATCGGGCCGAGCGCGGCTTCGATTTGTTGGGTGGAGTAATACGGGGCGAGGAGGGTGCGGGCGGAAAGCGGGATGAGTTCCGCCAACGCGGGAACATCCGCCATACGGGCGGGCCGGAGGCTCCAGTTCATTTCGTGGTTCATGAGTCACTTAAACCGCCGTTCTGGGTCAGGGGCAAACCCGGCTTGGTCCCGCACCAGCAGAAGGCCGGGTCAACCGTTCCCCCGCCTCACCGCGGCCGGTAAGGCGGTGCCAGTCGGGATCAACGGCAGATAAACCGGTCGAGAGCCACATACAGCGCGGCGGCATCCGCCACCGGGCTTTCGCCGGCGGCGGTGATCAGCCCGAAACCGGGACCGTAGGCCGGACCATTGACGACGCACAGGTCGGTGCGGGCTTCGGCGAGTTGCCGGCGGGCGGCCCCGAGCGCCGCCTCCCGGCCGCCGTCCACTTCATATTTCCAGCCGGTCAACCGCGCGGCCGGGAACCAAGCGCGCAATTCGCAGATCAACTTTGGCGTCGGGATCAATTCCACGAGCAACCCGCCGTCGCGGGTGGGGATTTTGCCGGCCTTGATGCCGGTCAGTTCCCCCGTGGGGGAACGCCGCCAGACCGTGCCAAAGGCAAAATCACTGACGGCGGCGGCGTGAAACACGGCGTCCACCCGCCGGCCGCTGAGCGCCTGCAACCCCGACCCGAGACTCGCGGTGGTGGAAAAGGACCGGACGTGCGCCGCCCGGCGCTCGCCGGGATACGTGGCCTGTTCGCCCACGAACAGGGTCACCTCATGCCCCTGCGCGGTGAGGTGATTGGCGAGTTCCACGCCCAGTTTTCCGGTCGAGAAATTGGTGAGCCGGCGGACGGCGTCCAGCGGTTCATGGGTCGGCCCGGCGGTGACAAGGCAGTTCATTAAAAGGACCATGGCAAAATCCGGGCGGATTTTCAACCTTTCACCGCATGTGCGATTGCGTCCGCCGCCCCGCCCATGGCAACATCCGGTGTGAGCAAAATTGTGGGCATAGATTTGGGCACCACCAATTCGTTGGTGGCCACGGTGGATTCCGGCATTCCCCTCGTCATCGCCGATGCGGAGGGCCGGCGGCTCACGCCCTCGGTGGTGTATTTCCCGGGGGCGGATCAACCGCCCATCGTCGGCCAGGAAGCCAACCGCGTGCGGCTCATTCGCCCGGCGGAAACGGCTTATTCCGTAAAACGGTTCATGGGCCGCCGGGCCGCCGACATTACGCCCGAGGAACTGCGCGTGACCTATCCCCTCAATCCCGGCGGGAATGGCCCGGTCACCATCCCCATGCACGGGCGGGAGTTGACCCCGGAGGAAATCTCCGCCGAAATCCTGAAACAACTCAAGCTCGCCGCCGAACACTATTTCGGGGAGCCGGTCAACCGCGCGGTGATCACCGTGCCCGCTTATTTCAATGACGCGCAGCGGAACGCCACCAAACAGGCCGGAGAACTGGCCGGCTTCACCGTGGAACGCATTCTGAATGAGCCCACGGCCGCCGCGCTGGCCTATGGCTTGGACAAGCTCGGGGAGAAATCCAAAATCGCCGTCTATGATCTGGGCGGCGGCACGTTTGACCTCTCTATTTTGGAGCTGACGGACGGCGTGTTTCAAGTGCTGGCCACGAATGGCAACACCCGGCTCGGCGGGGATGACCTGGACCGCCGGCTGATGGATTTCTTGATCGAAAAAATCGCGGCGGCGGGCGGCCCCCGACTGGCGGCTGAGCCAGCGGATCAACGTCAAACGCCGGACGACCCGGGACTGCTTTCGCGCATCCGGGAGGCCGCCGAACGGGCCAAGATCACGCTCTCCGCCGAAACGCAAACCGAGATATCCCTGCCCTTTCTCACGCCGGATTTCAGTTTCCAATTGCCGTTCACGCGGGCCGAATTGGAAACGCTGACCCGGGACATCCTTGCGCGCACGCGCCCCCATTGTCTCCGCGCGCTGGCCGACGCCAAACTCGAGGCCAAAGCCCTGGATCAGGTCATCCTGGTGGGGGGCCAGACGCGGATGCCGCTGGTGCGGCAGTTGGTCAGCGACTGGTTTGGCTGCGTTGAATTTGCCGAGACGCGCGGCAGTCTGCGGCTGGGCGCGGATTATCACCGCCCGGCCGGTCCGCAGTTGAATACGTCGCAAAACCCGGATGAAGCCGTGGCCCTGGGCGCGGCCATCCAGGCGGAAATTCTGTCCGGCGGGTTCAAGAACGTTTTGCTCCTGGATGTCACGCCGCTATCGCTGGGCATCGAGACGTTTGGCGGTTTGATGAACGTGTTGATCCCGCGAAATTCGACGATCCCGGTGAAAGCCGGGGAAATGTTCACCACCGCCGTGGATCAGCAGCGGTCCATGCTCATCCATGTGCTCCAGGGTGAACGCGAGCGCGCCCGCGACAACTGGAGCCTGGGCCGGTTCACGCTGGAGTTTGACCCCGCGCCGCGCGGCCTGGCGCGGGTGGGCGTCCAGTTTGAAATTGATGCCAACGGCATCCTGCACGCGCTCGCCCGCGACATCAAAACCGGCCGGGAACGGGTGGTGGAAATGAAATCAGCGGTGGATGTGGCGGATGCCGCCGTTCAGCAGATGGTGGAGGAATCCGTCGAGCACGCCTTTGAAGACCTGACGGCCCGCCGGTGGATCGAGGCGAAGCTTAAGGCGCAGGCAGTGCTCACCGCCACGCGCCAGGCGCTCGCGACCGCCGCAGCGGAAATCGAGCCTGGTTACGGCGGGCAGGTCACGACCGCCGCCGGCGAAGTCGAGGCCGCCCTGGCGACCGCATCCGGGAACGAAGCGGGAGATTTGAAACGCCTGCAAACCGCCATCGCCGCCCTGGATGAAATCACCAAGCCCCTCGCCGAATTGTTGATGGACCGCGCCATGGAGGCGATGCTGCGCCAGCGGGGCCTGCTTCAGTGAAGCCGGTGGCTGTAATTTATCAA
>Ga0302278_10000812_pt1 | contig 39385 bp, 48 predicted proteins | sample III_Bog_N3_2_FD_194543 | JGI IMG/M metagenome (GOLD analysis project Ga0302278, IMG submission 194543) | Peat permafrost microbial communities from Stordalen Mire near Abisko, Sweden - III_Bog_N3_2 | ecosystem: Environmental > Terrestrial > Soil > Wetlands > Peat | place: Sweden: Abisko...
GGGCGACAATGTGCAGTTGCAGGTGGAGCTGATCACGCCGGTGGCCTTGGAAAAGGGTCTCCGGTTTGCGATCCGCGAAGGCGGCCGCACGGTGGGCGCGGGCACTGTTTCGGAGATTGTCAAGTAGCGAGTGGACAGTGATCAGTGGTCAGTAAATGCCCACTACCGCAACGAACAAACTGATCACTGATCACTGACCACTGATCACTGGAAGGAAAACATGGTAGGACAGAGAATTCGCATCCGGTTGAAGGCATACGACTATCGCGTGCTGGACACCTCGACCGGCGAGATTGTGGAGACGGCCAAGCGCACCGGGGCAACGGTGGCCGGGCCGATTCCCTTGCCGACGATCAAGAACAAGTACTGTGTGCTGCGTTCGCCGCACGTGGACAAGAAGTCGCGCGAGGCCTTCGAGATTCGCACGCACAAGCGGCTGATCGACATTCTCGAGCCAACTCAGCAGACGGTGGACGCGCTGATGAAGCTCGATCTGCCGGCGGGAGTCGATGTCGAGATCAAGGCGTTTGAGAAGTAGCTGACAGCTATCAGCTGGCAGCGAACAGCTAGAAGCCCGGAAGGGCTCCGGCAGTGCGATGGAAGCAACATCGCATGATGAGGCGAGGAAGACGATGGCAGTTACGGGGATTGTAGGCAAGAAGATTGGCATGACGCAGGTCTTCGACGAAAAGGGCGATGTGCACCCGATTACGGTGCTGCAGGCCGGCCCCTGCGTGATTACGCAGTTGAAGACGCTGGCCAGGGACGGCTATGAGGCCGCGCAGATCGGACTGGTCGAGAAGGTCAAGGGCAAGAACGTGACCAAGCCGCAGGCTGGGCACTTCGCCAAGACCGGAGCGGGAGCGCCGCCGGTGAAGGTGATCAGGGAGGTCCCCCTGGAGCTCGACGCTGATGGCGTGGTGGCCGCCAAAGCCGGCGACAGTGTGCTGGTGGACATCTTTTCCGAAGCCAGGTTTGTGGACGTGATCGGCACCTCCAAGGGCCGGGGCTTTGCCGGCGTTGTCCGCCGTCACAAGTTCGCCGGCGGACCCAAGTCGCATGGGCATATGTTCCAGGTGCAGGGTTCGATTGGCGCCTCCAGCTATCCCTCTCGCGTATTCCCTGGCCAGCGTATGCCCGGCCATATGGGAGCCGAGCAGGTAACGGTGCGGAATCTGCGCATCCGCGGCATCGATCTGGAAGAGAATCTTCTGATGGTCGAGGGCGCGGTGCCGGGATCGCGCGAAGGTTATGTGTTGATTTCGAAGGCCAAGACCCCGCCGCGCGAGCGCCGCGGCTTTGCCGGCTCGGGAACGGTCGATCCGCTGAAGGCCTCCAAGAAGCTCGGCAAGAGGAAGTGACGAGCCTATGGCTTCTAGCTTCTAGCTCCTAGCCTCTAGCTTGTTGGTTGCGAGAATCAGGAATTTTGCTTCACCCGTTGTGAGCTGAAAGCTAGAAGCTAGCGGCTAGAAGCTAACAGGAAGAAGACGATGGCAAACGTTGATGTAATGAATTTGAACGGCGAGAAGGTGGGCACGCTGGAGCTTTCCGATGCGCTCTTCGGGCCGGACCAGGTGAATGAGGCCCTGCTGTGGGAGGCGGTCAAGCACTACCGCGCCTCGCTGCGCCAGGGGACACACAAGACCAAGAGCCGCACCGAGGTGGCCGGTTCCGGCAAGAAGCTCTGGAAGCAGAAGGGCACGGGAAGGGCGCGCATCGGGTCCGTTCGATCACCTTTATGGCGTCATGGATACACGGTGCACGGACCTCAGCCGCGCAGCTACGAGTACGCCTTTCCGCGCAAGAAGCTCCTTGGGGCGCTTCGGTCGGCCCTGGCCGCCAAGCTGGCCGACGGCAAGCTGACGGTGGTTGACACACTGGAGATCAAGGAAGCCAAGACCAAGCTCTACCGCGCGGCGCTGGCCAAGCTTGATGTCACGCGCACGGCTCTGCTGGTGGAGAACTCGAAGACGCTGACCCAGGGGCTGCTGATGGGCGCGCGCAACCTCAAGGGCGTGGAGCTGGTGCTCAACAACGAGGTGCACCCCTACGATCTGCTCCGCTATGAGCGGGCGATATTCTCTACGGCCGCCATTGAGCAGTTGACCGAAATGCTGGAGAAGAACGCGTCAAGACGCAGCGCTGGGCGCAAGCTCACCACCGAGACGGAGGCCGCGTAATGCCGACACTTTATACCGTGATTCGCCGCCCGCTGATTACCGAGAAGGGGCTGAGCGTGAAGGAGACCGAGGGGACGCTGGTTTTTGACGTTGCCCCCGAGGCCACCAAGACCGAGGTCAAGCAGGCCGTCGAGGCTCTCTTCAAGGTGAAGGTCTCCCAGGTCCGCACCGCCAATGTTCTGGGCAAGGAGCGCCGCCGCGGCAAGTTTACCGGCTTCAAGCCGGACTGGAAGAAGGCGTATGTCCGCCTGAAGGCCGGCGAGAAGCTGCCCGAGTACGTGAGCAACCTGTAAGACAGCTTTTAGCTCTCAGCCTTCAGCTTTTTTGGTGCGAAGGGGAGGGTCGAGGGCGGAAGCCAAGTGAAGTTTGAGCAGGATGAGCTGATAGCTGATAGCTGATAGCTGGTTCATCAAGGACAAAGACGATGGCAATCAAGACATACAGACCGATCACGCCGACGTTGCGCTTCAAGACCACGCTGGTCAACGACGACCTGACGACGGATAAGCCGCACAAGCCGCTTCTGGCGGTCAAGCAGCGCACAGGCGGACGCCGCAGCCAGGGTGACCTGACGATCCGCCACCAGGGCGGCGGACATAAGCAAAAGCTGCGGCTGATTGATTTCAAGCGCGAGAAGTATGGAATTCCAGGGCGCGTAGCGACGATCGAATATGATCCCAACCGCTCCGCGCGCATCGCGCTGGTGCATTACGCCGACGGAGAGAAGCGCTATATCCTGCAGCCGGTTGGCCTCAAGGTGGGCGCAACGGTGACCTCCGGTCCGGAGGCCGACATTCTGGTCGGGAACGCACTGCCGCTCAAGAACATTCCCTCCGGCACGACGGTTCATGCCATCGAGCTGAGGCCGGGCAAGGGCGCGCAAATGGCCCGTTCAGCCGGAACGCAAGCCCAGTTGGTAGCCAAGGAGGGCGATTATGCTCTGCTCAAGCTCCCTTCGGGCGAGACTCGCAAGGTGCTGGTTGAGTGCCTGGCGACCATTGGCCAGGTGGGCAACACGGACCATGAGAACGTCTCCATCGGCAAGGCCGGACGCAACCGCTGGAAGGGCATTCGCCCGGCCAATCGCGGCGTTGTGATGAATCCGGTGGACCACCCGCACGGCGGCGGCGAAGGCAAGACTTCAGGCGGCCGTCATCCGGTGACCCCGTGGGGCCAGCCGACACGCGGCTACAAGACACGCAACAACAAGCGGACTGATTCGTTTATTGTCAGCCGCCGGGTGAAGTAGGGAAATGCAGCTTTTAGCTATTAGCTTTTAGCTTCTGGCTATCTGGTTGCGGGTTCAAAGATTTCAGGCGATAGCCGGCAGTTAGCTTGAGCAGGAGCAGGCTCAAAGCTAAAAGCTAAAGGCTAAGAGCTAGGAGCTGTTTTTATGGCACGTTCGACAAAAAAAGGTCCGTTCGTGGATGCGCACCTGACGGTGAAGATCGAGGTGCTCAACCAGGCCAACGATAAGAAAGTCGTCAAGACCTGGTCGCGCCGCTCGACGATCTTTCCCGAGTTTGTGGGCCACACCATCGCGGTTCACAACGGCAAGAAGTTCGTTCCGGTCTACGTGACGGAAAACATGGTGGGTCACAAGCTGGGCGAGTTCGCGCCGACGCGCATCTTCAAGGGACACACCGGGGGCGCCAAGGCAGCCGAAGCAGGAGCCAAGCCGCGGTAGGGATATGCAGCTTTTAGCTCTTGGCTTCTAGCTGTTAGCTAGATACCGGCGGAGCAAAGGCTGGTTGGAAAGCGAAACAAGCTAAAAGCTAGTAGCTAGAAGCTAATAGCTGATTTGAGGGCAGACCAATGGCAGTCGAGACAAAGGAATACCGGGCCGAGGCCAAGTTCCAGCGCGTGTCGCCGCAAAAGGCGCGACTGGTGCTTGACCTGATCAAGGGCCGGGGGGTTCAGGAGGCGCTGGAGACGGCGGCCTTCACCAGGAAGCGCATCGCCCCGGTGATTCACAAGCTGTTGACCTCGGCGGTGGACAACGCCAAGTATGTGGCTGGCGAAGGGGGCGTCGATCTGGACGTGGACAACCTCTACGTCAAGCTGGCCCTGGCCAATGATGGGCCGCGCATGAAGCGCATCCGGCCGGCGCCGATGGGCCGCGCCTTCCGCTACCAGCGCAGATTGACGCATATTGTACTTTCGGTGGCCGAACGCGAGGCAGCCCAGGGTCTGGTGACCCGAGTGGAAGAGCCGCCCGTGGCGCCGAAGGCAACCAAGGCAAAGACCGGCGAGTCGAAGGCCGCCAAGACGAAGGCCGAGGAACCGAAGGCAACCACGGCAACGGTCGAGGCGCCGAAGGCGGCGCCCAAGGCAACCAAGAAGAAGGCCGCAAAGCAGGCCTGAAGGGTTTTGAGGAAAAAGCATATGGGACAGAAAGTCCATCCATACGGATTCCGGTTGGGAGTGAACAAGCCGTGGCGCTCGCGCTGGTTCTCTGAGCGCGACTATGCCAAGCTGCTGGTCGAGGACGTGAAGCTCAAGGCTGAGCTGCGCGAGAAGCTGAAGGCCGCCGGGGTCAGCTCGGTGGAAATCGAGCGGCCGGGCAACAAGCTGCGCTTTCTCATTCGCACCGCCCGGCCAGGCATCGTCATCGGCCGCAAAGGCGCGGAGATCGAGAAGCTCAAGGTCGAGCTCGGCAAGCGCACCAGCCGTGATGTCTTCATCGACATTATCGAGGTGAACAAGCCCGAGTTGGACGCGCAACTGGTCTCCGAGGCGATCGCGCTGCAACTGGAGAAGCGCGTCAGCTTCCGCCGGGCGATGCGCAAGAGCGTCGATTCGGCGTTGCGCTTCGGCTGCAAGGGAATCAAGGTGAGGGTCTCGGGCCGGTTGAACGGCAACGAAATCGCCCGCTCGGAATGGTACCTGCAGGGCCGTTTGCCTTTGCACACGCTGCGCGCCGACATTGATTACGGTTTCACCGAGGCTAATACCACCTACGGCGTGATCGGCGTCAAGACCTGGATCTATCGCGGCGACATCTACGAGCAGAAGCGCCGCCAGCCGGCGCCGGTGGGGACGTCGGTGTTTTAAGAGCAGCTATCAGCTGACAGCGAACAGCTAACAGTTGATAGGCGCCGGTTCGGATTGACCTGGCTGTGTTGTTTGCCAGAGAAAACTGTTAGCTGTTGGCTGTTAGCTGTCAGCTGCTTTTACGAGGGTTTCGCTATGTTGATGCCAAAGAAGGTGAAGTTTCGCAAGCAGCAGAAGGGCAAGCGCCGCGGCAAGGCTTGGCGCGGATCTACGATTTCGTTTGGCGAGTATGGCCTCCGGGTCATGGAGTGCGGCTATATCACCGACCGGCAGATCGAGGCCAGCCGTATTGCCATGACCCGCTTCATCAAGCGCGGCGGCAAGATCTGGCTGCGCCTCTTCCCGGATAAGCCGATCACCAAGAAGCCGGCCGAAGTCCGCATGGGCTCGGGCAAGGGGGCTCTGGATCACTGGGTGGCTGTTGTTCGGCCGGGCAAGATCCTCTTCGAGATGGAAGGCGTAGACACGGCGACCGCGCAGGAAGCCATGCGCCTGGCGTCGAACAAGCTGCCGCTCAGGACCAAGTTCGTTATGCGGCCAGGCGCGGAAAAGACTGTGGCCGCCGCGGCAAAGTAGAATTGCAGCTTTTAGCTGCCAGCCTCTAGCTTTCAGCTCTTCAACGTTGAATTGAAGCGTGAGGAGCGAGCGGGATGAGGCTGGAAGCTGGCAGTTGGAAGCTAGGAGCTAAGGAAATGGAACTCGAGAAGATTCGCAGTCTGAGCGACGAAGAATTGGCGCACCAGGAGAAGACCACCGCCGAGCAGTTGTTCCGGCTTCGCTTTCAGGTTTCTCTGGGACAAAACGACGGAGTGAAGAAACTCCGCCAGATGCGCAAGGAGATCGCCCAAATCAAGACCGTGGCTCGCGAGCGCGAGATGGGCATTCGCGGCGCGGCCACGGACGCAGCCGCGCAAAGCAAGAAGGGAGCCCGCTAAATGACGGCGACTCAAGATGCAGTGCAGGCGCCGGCGGCTATCGGCGCCAGGCGAAACGAAAAGGTTGGCCAGGTGGTCTCGACCAAGATGCAGAAGACCATTGTGGTCGAGGTCGAGATGCGCAAGGCTCATGCCAAGTACAAGCGGATCGTGCGCAGCACCAAGAAGTTTTATGCCCACGATGAGCAGAGTTCGGCTCGGCTGGGCGACGTGGTGCGCATCCGCGAGACACGTCCGATGAGCAAGCTGAAGAGATGGGCCCTGGAAGAGATTGTCAGGCGCTCGACGCTGGGCCAGCTCGAGGACGCGGCGATCAAGACCGAAGTCAAGGCTGCCAACTAGGAAGTACAGTTCTCAGTTGGCAGTTCTCAGTTGTCAGTTACTAGTCCATTGAAATCGCTGAAGTTGAACTTAATCCGGGCTGAGAACTGAGAACTGAGAGCTGTGAACTGGCAACTGAGGAGAAGAACCCATGGCTGTGCAAATGAGAACCATGCTCGCGGTGGCCGACAACTCCGGCGCCCGCAAGCTGCAAGTGATTCTGCCCCTGGGCGGCGGACTCGGCAAGAAGGCCGGTCTGGGCGACATCGTAACCGCCGCCGTCAAGGAAGCCTCGCCCGACGGGACCATCAAGAAGGGCAAGGTGGTGAAGGCGGTTATCGTCCGCACCCGCAAGGAACATCGCAGGCGCGACGGAACCTACATCCGCTTTGACGAGAACGCGGCTGTAGTGATCGACGATACGCACGAGCCGGTCGGCACCCGCGTCTTCGGGCCGGTGGCCCGCGAGTTGCGCGAAAAGAAGTTCTTGAAGATTGTTTCGCTGGCGCCGGAAGTGGTTTGAGAGCAGCAAACAGCGGACAGCTTACAGCTCACAGTTGAAAAACTGATAACTGTTAGCTGTTAGCTGACAACTGTTAGCTGTTTTTTGGAGAGAAGATGCCGAGTTTGAATATTCATCGCAACGATACGGTCAAAGTCCTCCGTGGCTCTGACCGCAACAAGACAGGCCGCGTGCTGCGCGTCTTCCCCGACAAGGGAACCGTGCTGGTTGAGCATGTGCGCGTGGTCAAGAAGACGGTTTCGAGCAAGCAGGGCCAGCGGACAAAGGGCGGAATCGCCGAGCAGGAATCGCCGATCAACGTCTCGAATGTCGCGCTGGTCTGCCCCAACTGCGGCCCCGTGCGCGTGGGATTCAAGGCCGAGGGCGACATGAGGTTGCGGATCTGCAAGAAGTGCGGGCAGACATTGCCCACGAAGAAGTAAGAACAGCTTCTAGCCTTTAGCTTCTAGCTAGTAGCTAGCAGCTAGAAGCTAGCAGCTATTTCCGCAACGGTACACGGCTCAAGAGCCACTCCGGGCGCCGGAAGAGAGAGAGCAAAGCATTATGGCGGCAAGACTGAAAGAGAAGTATCACAAGGAAATCAAGCAGGCTCTTCAAAAGGAGCTGGGGCTTGAGAACGCGATGGCGGTGCCGGAGCTGGACAAGATCGTGGTCAACATGGGCCTGGGCGAGGCCACGCAGAATACCAAGCTGCTGGACCCGCTGGTGGCCGACCTGACGGCGATTGTCGGGCAGAAGCCGGTGACCACCAAGGCAAAGAAGTCGATTGCGGCCTTCAAGGTGAGGGCGGGAATGTCCATCGGCGCCATGGTGACGCTGCGCAACGAAAAGGCCTATGAGTTTCTCGACCGGCTGATCTCGACCGCGCTTCCCAGGGTGCGCGACTTCCGCGGCGTTTCGACGAAGAGTTTTGACGGCCGGGGCAACTATACCCTCGGCCTGCGCGACCAGCTCATCTTCCCGGAGATCGATTACTCGAAGGTGGAGAAGATGAAGGGAATGAACATCACCATTGTGACCACGGCCAAGGACGACAACCAGGCGAGGGCGCTGCTGAAGCACTTTGGAATGCCCTTCCGGCAAGGCGCGTAAGAACAGTTGACAGTTATCAGTTGTCAGTTATCAGTTGGTTCGATGGAATGGAAGACAGAAGGCTGACTGAGGCTGTTTGAAGCTGACAACTGATAACTGACAACTGACAACTGTTTTTTCGAGGATTTATGGCAACCACTGCAAAACGAGTGAAGGACGCGCGGAAGCCGAAGTTCAGCTGCCGCAAGCACAACCGGTGCCAACTCTGCGGGCGGCCGCGCGGGTTTCTGCGCAAGTTCGGCGTCTGCCGCTTGTGTTTCCGCGCGCTGGCGCTCAAGGGTGAGATCCCCGGCGTCGTCAAGTCGAGCTGGTAGCGAGTGAGTTGTCAGTGGTCAGTTTTCAGTTGTCAGTTATTTGCGAACGAGCTGACATACGGCAAAGGAAATCAAGCAGCCGGTTACTGACAACTGACAACTGATAACTGATAACTGTTGTAGGCATTCCCGCAGGTTTCCGGCAGCAGGCGGACGAACGGGGAATGAAGGAGAAGGAATGAGTTTGACCGACCCAGTAGCCGATTTTCTGGCGCGGATCCGGAATGCCATCCGGGCGCGTCACCAGAAGCTGGATGTTCCGGCTTCAAAACTGAAGGCCGAGATCGCCCGCATCCTCAAGGAGGAGGGCTACATCTCGAACTACAAGACGCAGGAAGAGGATGGCAGGCTGATCCTCCGTGTCTACCTGAAGTACGGCGGCACGGAAGCGGCTATCCGGGACCTCGCGCGCATCTCGCGTCCCGGCTGCCGTGTCTACATCGGCCGCGATGAGATCAAGCGCGTCCAGGGCGGCCTCGGCATCTCGATCATGACCACGCCCAAGGGCGTGATGACCGGCCGCCAGGCGCGCCGCGAAGGCGTGGGCGGCGAACTGCTCTGCGAAGTGTGGTAACGGCAGTCGTCAGTTTTCAGTTCTCAGCTAAAAACTGGCTTCTGACAACTGAACACTGACAACTGAAAACTGTTTTCCGGGCTGCAGTGGAACGATGGCGCGTTGAAACTGATCACTGACAACTGATCACTGACAACTGCTTTTTCGGGACTCGCAAGCCAGATGAAGGATTGATTCGATGTCGCGTATTGGAAAGAAACTCATTCCGCTGCCCGCGGGTGTCAAATACAAGGTCGAGGGCAACACGGTTCTGGTCGAGGGTCCGAAGGGCAAGGTCTCGGCGCTGATTGCGCCGGGCATCACCCTGGAGACAAAGGACGGCATGCTGCACGTCAATCGCGAAAACGACAGCCAGGCAGCGATGCACGGGCTTACGCGGGCGCTGGTTTCGAACGCCGTTCAGGGCGTCACCACGGGCTGGAAGCGCGAGCTGGACATCGTGGGCATCGGCTATCGCGCCGAGTTAAAGGGCAAGGGCACGGTGGTCTTCACCCTCGGCTATTCGCACCAGATTGAGGTTCCGCTGCCCACGGGCATCGAAGTGGCGATTGACCCCAAGCAGCTTCATCTGACGATTTCCGGCATCGACCGGCAGAAGGTGGGCCAGGTGGCGGCCGACATGCGTTCGCTGCGCAAGCCGGACCCCTACAAGAACAAGGGCGTTCGCTACTCGGATGAGAAGCTGAAGAAGAAGGCCGGCAAGACGGGCGCGAAGTAAAGAACAGGTGACAGATTACAGATGACAGTTTCTTCAGTTCCCGGCACTCCGCCTACTGAAATCTGTCATCTGTAACCTGTAATCTGGACCACAACCGAACGGGGCCGCAAGGCAGCTCCGCTGATAGGTGAGAGAGACCATGATCACGCAGACCAAGAGAAACGCAATCCGCCAGCGCATTCACGACCGCATCCGCCGCAAGATGGCCGGCACGGGCGAGCGCCCGCGGCTGAATGTCTACCGCTCGCTCAACCACATCTATGCGCAGGTGATCGATGATCAGAAGGGCGAGACTCTGGTCTCGGCCTCGACCCTGGCGCTGAAGCTGAAGACCGGCGGCAACGTGGCGGCGGCCAAGGAGATTGGCAAGGCAGTGGCCGAAAAGGCCGTGGCGCAGGGAATCAAGAGCGTGGTCTTCGATCGCGGCGGCTACCTCTATCATGGGCGCATCAAGGCGCTGGCCGACGCTGCCCGCGAGGCAGGGCTGGAGTTCTAAGAGCAGTGAACAGTGCACAGTGAACAGTGGACAGTTTGCTGTGGGCTAAAGAAGCAGACGTGGCGGAGATCAAACTGAACACTGTTCACTGACCACTGTCCACTGGAGAGAACAATGACGATCTTGAAGAAGAAACTCGATGCGAACCAGTACAACCTGAAGGATCAGGTAGTCTCCATCAATCGCGTGACCAAGGTGGTCAAGGGCGGCAAGAATATGTCCTTTGCCGCGCTGGTGGTGGTGGGCGATGCCGCCGCGGGGGTGGTGGGTCACGGTTCGGGCAAGGCCAAGGAAGTCCCCCAGGCAATTCGCAAGGGGATCGAAGCAGCCAAGAAAAACCTGGTCCGGATCAACCTGACCGATACCACGATTCCGCATCTCGTCCTGGGTCATTACGGCGCCGGCCAGGTGCTGCTGAAGCCGGCTCCCGAAGGCACCGGCGTGATTGCCGGCGGCGCGGTGCGCGCGGTGATGACCTCGGCCGGGGTGCAGAACGTGCTCACCAAGAGCCTGGGCTCGCCCAACCCCCACAACGTCGTCAAGGCCACCTTCAATGCCCTGGTGCAGTTGCGCGACCGGGCCGAAGTGGCCAACATGCGCGGCAAGTCCGTGGAGGAGATGTAAGCCATGGCGGAAACCAAGATGATTCGCATTCAATACTTCCGCTCGAAGAACTCGACGCCCTTCAAGCACCGGCTTGTGGTCAAGGGGCTGGGCTTTACGCGGCTCAATCAGATTGTCGAGCGCGAAGACACGGAATCCATCCGCGGCATGGTCAAGGCCATTCCGCATTTGGTCAGGATTCTGGAAGACTAGCTCCTAGCTTCTAGCCTCTAGCTTCTAGCTAAAGACTGGTAAGCCGAAGATCAAAGCTAGTAGCTAACAGCTAGCAGCTAGAAGCTGCATTAACGCGAGTCGGCGGGCATAGGCTCACCGGCGCTACAGCGAGGAAACAATGGCAACAAGGAATCTATCGAATTTGCGCGCGCCCAGGAAAGCCAACACCGGGCGCAAGCGTGTCGGCCGCGGTATGGGATCCGGCATGGGCAAGACCTCCACCCGCGGCCACAAAGGCCAGGGCTCCCGCACAGGCACCAGCCTGATGCGCGGCTTTGAGGGCGGCCAGATGCCGCTCCACCGCCGTCTGCCCAAGCGCGGCTTTACCAACATCTTCCGCACCGAGTATACGGTGGTGAACCTGGACCGGCTCGTGGAGCACATCGAGGGTCTGGCCATTACCGAAATCGGCCCGGACGACTACAAGAAGCTGGGCCTGGCTTCGAGCAAGAAGGCGCTCATCAAGATTCTCGGCTCCGGCGAACTGACCTCGGCGCTCACGATCCATGCGCACAAGTTTTCCAAGTCCGCCGTCGAGAAGATCGAAAAGGCCGGCGGCAAGGCCGTGGTTTTGGGCGGCGATCTTCCGGTGGCGCCTAAGGGAAAACTGGTTTCCAAGAAATCGAAGTAGAAACCGGTAGCACTTCGAGAAGCAAGTTCTTCGACTCCCCTTCCCCTTCGGCAAGCTCGGGGTCAGGGGCGCTCAGGATGACAGGCTTGATGGGCGGGCACGACACGCGGCGCCCTGCGCGGATAAGATGGTCAGTGGCAAAGATTCGTGGGCCGGCAAAGGCCCTGAAGCGGATAACCAACAATGGCTGAAATGTTTGAGAAGTTCGCTAATATCTTCCGGATTCCCGACCTGCGTAAGCGGGTTCTGTTCATGCTCGGCATTCTGGCCGTCTATCGCCTGGGCGCTTGGATTCCGACGCCGGGTGTGGACACCGCGAAGCTGGCGCAGATGTTCGATCTGCAGGGCGGCTCCGCTCTGGGCCTGATGAATCTCTTCGGCGGCGGAAACCTGCGGCGCATGACCGTATTCGCCCTGGGCATCATGCCCTACATCACGGCCTCGATTATCTTTCAGTTGCTGACCGTGGTCTATGAGCCGCTGGCGCGCATCCAGAAGGAAGGCGAACTGGGCCGGCGCAAGATCACCCAGTGGACTCGCTATCTGACCATTCTTCTGGGCGCCTTGCAGTCGATCGGTATTGCATTCATGCTGACCAGAGGCGGCATGGTGCTCAATCCGGGCATCCGTTTTACCTTGATGACGGTGCTGACGCTGACCGCCGGCACGGCCTTCATCATGTGGCTGGGCGAGCAGATTACCGATCGTGGCATCGGCAACGGGATGAGTCTGCTGATCTTCGCCGGCATCATCGCCGGCCTGCCGCGCGGCGTGATAGACCTGGTTCAGAAGGTCCAGACCAACCAGTGGGGCTCGTTCACCATCGTTGCGGTGCTTCTGCTGGTTGGGTTCATGTTCGCCGTGGTGGCCTTCATTGTCTTTGTCGAGCGCAGTGAGCGGCGCATCCCCATCCAGAGCGCGCGGCGGATCGTTGGCCGGCGGATGATGGGCGGACAGTCCAGCCACCTGCCTCTCAAGGTGAACTCCGGCGGCGTGATGCCGGTCATCTTCGCCGCCTCCATCCTCTCCGCGCCGATGATGCTCAGCCAGGCTGACTTCGTGCAGAACAGCAAGCTCTTGCAGCCCATTGTTATGGCGCTCCAGCCCGGCTACCCGTGGTACGAGCTGCTCTACGTCCTGGCCATCATCTTCTTTGCCTATTTTTACGTGTCGATTATCATGAAGCCGGACGACATCGCCGATAACTTCCGCAAATCGGGCTCGTTCATACCGGGAATCCGTCCCGGCAAGCGGACATCCGATTTTATTAACGACATTCTCACCCGCATTACGCTGGTCGGCGCCGCGTACCTGATCATCATTTCGCTGGTTCCTACCTTCCTGATTTCGGGTATTCGCTTCGACAAGATCTGGCTCATTGGCGCGATCTTTGAGAGGCTTCCAGCCTGGACAACGCACGGTTTGGGGGTCAATTTCTACTTTGGCGGCACCTCGCTTCTTATCGTTGTGGGTGTGGCCATGGACACCATCAACCAGATCGAATCGCAGCTGATCATGCGGCATTATGACGGCTTTTCCCCGCGTTCCGGTCGCATTCGCGGAAGGAAAACCTGGTAATGTCTTCATCTGAAACTACCGTAGGACAGGGTCGGGAAGCGGTTCGAGAGAGCCTTCCCGGCCCTATTCTCTTGTTGGGCGCGCCGGGAGTGGGCAAGGGCACCCAGGCCAAGGAACTGGTCAAGATCTGGGGGATTCCGCAAATTTCCACTGGCGACCTGCTACGCGCCAATGTGGCTCAGGGAACAGATCTGGGCAGGACGGCCAAGGAGATCATGGGACGCGGGGAGCTGGTCCCGGATACCCTGGTCAACGAAATGGTCGCGGTGCGCCTTCAACAGCCCGACACGGCCAACGGTTATATCCTGGACGGCTTTCCGCGCACCCTCGGGCAGGCCGGTTGGCTGGATGGCCGTCTGGCAGCTCAGTCTGGCGGGTTGCCGGTGGTTGCCGTCAGCATCCAAGTGGACTATAATCAGCTTCTGTGCCGTATTACCGGCCGCAGGAACTGTCCTGTCTGCCAAAGCATTTATAACGTCTGCTTCAAGCCTCCGCGGAAAGATGGCTTTTGCGACGCGGACGGCGCCGCGCTGATTCAGCGAGCCGACGACACGGAAAACGTCTTCGAGGAGCGCATGCGCGCTTACACAGCGCTGACTACGCCGGTTGTCGAGCACTACCGGGCCTCGGGACGGTTTGCGGAAGTGGATGGAGATCGGCCGATTGAGGCAATTGCGGCCGGAATTGTGGACGCCGTCAAGCGGTTGCGCCAGTAAGGCAGCCGAACGGCGAGTTTGTGCGTGAGACGTTAGTGTTCAGTCGACAGTGAACAGTAAATGCCCGGATTGGCATAGCGGCTGACCACTGATCACTGTTCACTGAAAACTGAAAGCTGGTTGAGTGGCGGTAGTACTGAAGTCGGCCAAAGAGATCGAGAAGATGCGCCGCGCGGGCCAGGTGGTTCGCGACGTGCTGGAACTGGTGCGCAGCCTCGTCAAACCGGGCGCCACCACCCTGGATCTCGAAAAGGCCGCCGAAGCGCGCGTCAAGCAACTGGGCGCCATACCGGCTTTCAAGGGTTACCACGGATTTCCTTGTGTGCTGTGCGCCTCGGTCAATAGCGAAGTGGTGCATGGCATTCCGTCGCCCAAGCGGGTCCTCAAGGAAGGGGACATTGTTTCGCTCGATTTCGGGGCGGTGATTGACGGTTACTATGGCGATGCTGCCATCACCGTGCCGGTGGGCGAGAAGATTGATCCGGAGACGGCGCGGCTGGTCAAGGTGACCGAGGCATCGCTCGAAGCGGCAATTCAGGTTGTTCGCCCCGGAGCGACCCTGGGCGATGTAGGCTTTGCCGTGCAGAAGGTGGTCGAGGCCGAAGGGTTCTCGGTGGTGAGGGATTTTGTGGGCCATGGCATCGGCGTCCACATGCACGAAGATCCGCAGGTGCCGAACTTTGGCGTTCCGGGCCGGGGCATGAAACTGCGCCCCGGCATGGTGATTGCCATCGAGCCCATGGTGAATGCGGGCAAAGCCGACGTTACGGTTCTGGGCGATGGCTGGACGGCAGTCACCGCAGATGGAAGCATGAGCGCTCATTTTGAGCACTCGGTGGCGGTGACCGCCACTGGGGCAAGAGTCCTAACCGAGTAGCACGCTCGGGTCAACAGGCCGGAGGCGCTCTGAAGCGCTCCGGCGGAAGCGGGATGCGGTTTGTCAAAGGAAGATGCGATTGAGGTAATGGCGGTGGTCACAGAGACCCTGCCAAATGCCATGTTCAAGGTCAAGCTCGAGAACAATCATGAGGCGCTGACTCATGTCTCGGGAAGGATGCGCAAGAACTTCATCCGCATTCTGCCCGGCGACCGCGTGGCCGTGGAGTTGAGTCCCTACGACCTGAATCGCGGACGGATCGTCTACCGCTACAAGTAGCCATTAGCTCTTAGCTTTTAGCTATTAGCTTGTTTGTTGGACGTTGAAGAATCAGGGAATCGCAAGAGCGGAGCTAAGAGCAAATAGCTAATAGCTTTCAGGAAGGGCAGCAACAGATGAAAGTCCGTGCATCGGTCAAGAAGATTTGCGTCAAGTGCAAGGTTATCAACCGCCGAGGGGTGGTGCGGGTGATCTGCGAGAACGCAAAGCACAAGCAGCGCCAGGGCTAGTTGAGAGCCTGGCAGTACGCGGAAAGCTCTACGAAAGGTTACAGATGACAGGTTACAGATAACAGCAAGCAGCACCCAAGGGCTAGAACACAACTGTAATCTGTCATCTGTTCACTGTCATCTGAAAAGAGGCTAGTTAGCCTGAGTCAAGGCTTGCGATGAACCTCTGGAGGCGCACCGCTTAACCCGTGCGAACCGGCTGAGGCCGGGGGCACGCAACAACGAAAGGGACTGAGGGACGTAGGGACTGAGGGACTAAGATTGCAGCTTGAATTTGCGACCTAGTCCCTAGTCCCTAGTCCCTGGTACCTGAACAGCAAAGGAATCATCAATGGCACGTATTGCTGGCGTCGATCTGCCTCGCGGCAAGCAGGCACGCATCGCGCTTACATACATCTTCGGCATCGGGAATCCCCGTGCGCTCACCATCCTGGGGAAGGCGAATGTAGACGCCTTCAAAAAGGTCCAGGACCTGGGCGAGGACGAGGTCAACCGCATCCGCCAGGTGATCGAGGACGAAGGAAACGTCGAGGGCGACCTGCGCAAGGACGTCCAGATGCACATCAAGCGCCTCATCGATATTCAGAGCTATCGCGGCACGCGTCACCGGCGGGGCTTGCCGGTGAACGGCCAGCGCACCCACACCAACGCCCGCACCCGCAAGGGCCCGCGCAAGGGCACAATTGCCGGCAAGAAGAAAGCGACGGGTAAAACCTAATGGCAAAGGCAGAGCAGAAAGCTGGAGCGGGAAAACCCGCAGCCGGCAAGGCGGGCAAGAACAAGAAGTTCAAAAAGCGCGAGCGCAAGAATGTGCCGTTTGGCATTGCGTACGTGCAGGCCACGTTCAACAACACCATCGTCACCATTACCGACCCGGTGGGCAACACGCTGAGCTGGAAGAGTTCCGGTTCGCTCGGCTTCCGCGGCTCGCGCAAGGGTACGCCCTTCGCGGCGCAGCAGGCGGCCTCGAACGCGGCCAGCATGGCCCGCGATCACGGCCTGCGCGCGGTCGATGTGCGTGTCTCCGGTCCGGGTTCGGGCCGCGAGTCGGCAATCCGCGCACTGGCTGCCGCCGGCGTCGAGGTGCGCACCATCCGCGACGTGACGCCGGTGCCGCACAACGGCTGCCGTCCGCCGAAGAGACGCCGCGTCTAGGACGCGGCAGGGACTAGGGACGCAGGGACTAGGGACTTAGGGGCTAAGAAACAGTTGCTGATGTGCACTTTCTAGTCCCTCAGTCCCTAGTCCCTAGTCCCTCGAACAGGGCCGGGACGAAGCGCCACTCGCGCGTAAACCGGCCGTCATCCGAAGTCAGGAGAAGAAATGGCACGTTATACCGGAGCAGTCTGCCGCCTTTGCCGTCGCGAAGGCACAAAACTCTTTTTGAAGGGCACTAAGTGCACTTCCGACCGCTGCCCGCTCGAGAAGCGCAACTTTCCCCCCGGCCAGCACGGCAAAGACCGCAAGGCCAAGATCGTCGGCTACGGCCTGCAATTGCATGAGAAGCAGAAGGCCAAGCGCATGTACTTCACCCTGGAAAGCCAGTTCCGCGCCTACTATGAGAAGGCCAACAAGGCCCCCGGCGTCACCGGCGAACTGCTCATCCAACAACTCGAGCGCCGCCTGGACAACGTTGCCTTCCGGCTGGGCTTTGCCATCTCGCGCCGCCAGGCCCGCCAGGTGGTCCGTCACGGCCACGTCGAGGTCAACGGACGCAAGGTCAACATTCCTTCCTACCAGGTGAACGCGGGTGACGAAATCAAGATCCGCGACGCCGCCAAGAAGCTGGTCATCATCGAGCAGGGCGCGCAGTACGCCGCCCAGAACCCAGTGCCCACGTGGCTGGAGGCCAGTTTTGAGAGCCTTTCGGGCCGCGTGCTCCACTTGCCCAAGCGCGCGGATGTGAATCTGCCCATCAACGAGCAGTTGATCGTCGAACTGTATTCGAAGTAGTCAGACAGATTGCAGATGACAGATTACAGATGACAGCGAGCGGTTCTCAGTTCTTCACTGTCATCTGTCATCTGTTCGCTGCCATCTGAATTCCAACAGAAGGAGAACTTGCGCGGCCGCCGCAAAATGCATCGCGACGTACATGCCGCGCGGGAAACGAGAAAAAGATATGCTTTGGAGAGGATTTCAGAAGCCCAAGCGCCTGGCGGTTGATGCCGAGACGCTCACCAACACCTTCGGCAAGTTCAGCGCCCAGCCCTTTGAGCGCGGCTTTGGCACCACCATCGGCAATGCCCTGCGCCGTACGCTGCTCAGCTCCATCGAGGGCGCCGCGGTCACCGCCATTCGCATCGAGGGCGTGCTCCACGAGTTCCAGTCCATCACCGGCGTCGTCGAGGATGCCACCGACATCATCCTGAACCTCAAGCAGGTTCCCTTCAAGCTCGCGGGCGAGGGTCCCAAGGCGCTCTATCTGCGCGCCGACCAGCCCGGCGTGGTTACCTCGGGAATGATCGAGGCCGACGGCGACGTCGAGATCCTCGACAAGAACATCTATATTGCCACCCTATCGGAGGGCGGCAAGCTCGACATGGAGATGCGCCTCAAGCGCGGACGCGGCTATATCTCCGCCGACAAGAACTTTGATGCCGACCTGGGGCTGGGATTCATTCCCGTGGACTCGGTTCACTCCCCGGTGCGCCGCGTCAACTACGTGGTCGAGGCCGCCCGCCTGGGCCAGATCACCGACTATGACAAGCTCACTCTCGAAGTGTGGACCAATGGGGCCGTGCTGCCCGCCGACGCCGTCGGCCTGGCCGCCAAGCTGCTCAAGGACCACATGAACATCTTCATCAACTTCGAGGAGGAGATCGAGTCCGAGGGGCGTGGCGAGGAAGGCCGCATTATGCTGCGCAACGACAACCTCAACCGCTCGGTCGAAGAGCTTGAGCTGTCGGTCCGCAGCTACAACTGCCTGAAGAACGCCAACATCCAGACCATCGGCGAACTCGTGCAGAAGACCGAAGCCGAGATGCTCAAGACCAAGAACTTCGGCCGCAAGAGCCTCAACGAGATCAAGGAAATCCTCGCCCAGATGGGCCTTTCGCTCGGCATGAAGATCGACGAGCAAGGCAATGCCGTTCCCGGACCCACCAGCATTTCGCCCGCCACCGCTCTGGCTGCCAGTTATAGCCATTACGACGACGAGGACGAGCCGCTCGATTCCGTGGACCTGCAATTGCCCACCGAGACCGAAAACTTTTAGATAGGGATCAGGGGTCAGAGATCAGGGATCAGTCTTCAGAGACCCCTGACCCCTGACCCCTGACCCCTGACCCCTGATACGAAAGAGAGTTTTATCATGCGCCATCGCAATGCAGGATTCAAGCTCGGACGCAACACCAGCCATCGTCGCGCCCTGTTGCGCAATCTGGTCACCTCCGTCCTCGTCGAAGACCGCGTCGAGACCACCTTGACCAAGGCCAAGGCCGTCCGTCCGCTGGTTGAAAAGATGATCACCCTGGGCAAGAAGGGCGATCTGCACTCGCGCCGCCAGGCCCTCAGCTACATGATGACCGCCAAGTCCGTCGACCGGCTCTTCGACACCGTTGCGCCGCGTTACAAAGACCGCCAGGGCGGCTATCTGCGCATTGTCCGCACCGGCTTCCAGCAGGGCGACGGAGCGGAAAAGGCCTTCATCGAACTCCTCGGCGCCGAAAAGCAGTTGGAAGTCAAGCGCCAGAAGCGCGACGAGATCAAGGCCAAAAAGCGCGCCGATCTCGAAAAGCACTTGGAAGAGTCAAAGAAGGAAGAACCCAAGGAAGAAGTCAAGGAAGAGGCCGCGTAAAAGCGGCTCTCCTCCGGCGGTTTCATCCTTCGCTCGGAAGGCAAGCACGGGCGCATCCCTCGCGGGATGCGCCCGTGCTTTGTTGAAGGGCTATTTGATTGTATGGTTCTCCGAACCCGTCTGCGCCCCGTCCATTTCACGTTTTTTGCGAAATGGGCGGGAGAGCCGCTCGATGATGCTGGAGTCGTCCTGTGATGTAAGATTTCGTCATGCCACTCCTCGCGAATGTGCTAGCTCTTTTACTGTTTGTAATGGCGGCGTCGGCTCAAACCGCTCCCAGTAATGAGCCGACGGAAACCGCAGACGAGCAGAGCGGCCTCTGTCCAACGACGCACAATCTGGAGTCAGATCCATCGGCGCAGTATTGGCTGGAGGACCTCATTGGTTCCAAGAGCGTGAGAATGTACCTTAATCGCGGTGGCTCGCTTCATTTCGATTCAGATTCTCGGCTTGGCCAAACCGCACCCGTCAGAAAAGCAGTTTGCTCCCTGCTGGAAGCACCAGCACGTGGGAAGCTGTTCTTTTTCGGTCACTTGAAAACGCTCGTTCTTTCGGCGGGAATTCGCAACCGTCGTCAAAAAAACGGTGCAACTTGACAATCGTGCGGCGCGCCAATGTGGCATAATGGGGTTGTTCGATGACAAGGTGGTCTGCCCTCATCGAACGCCTGCTGGACAAATGCAGGTTGCCAGATAATTCTGGATTGCGCGGGTCCATCTTTACTGGACCAAGTGAGGCAAATGTCGTTTCGCAATGTGATTGAAGGAACTGGCCTTACCATTGAAGCCTGCGCCGATGTACTCGGCGTCGATAGAGAGCTATTTCAGCAATGGTCTGACGGGCAGAAGGAAATTCCACCTGCTTACGCCGTTCTGTTGGCTGCAATCTTAGGGGTACGAAGCGAGATTCTTCTTGCAAAATCCCGCGAAGGCTCAGTCAATGCTGGAAACGCGGGTCCCGCCGCGATTTGGTTCAAGTTCAGAGGTAGTTCATTTCATGACGCCGACCGCGAGACAATCCTGCTCATGCGGCGACTTGGTCACAATGCAAACCAGTTGGAGAAAGCAGTTCGAGGAGGGACCAATCGGACATGGGAAATCCTCTTTGAAGAGGTTCGCAAGGGGATTGATTATCAAGCCGCGCCTCAAGAGCAGGGTCGGGAAGCAGCAAGAGTATTCTCCGAATTGACTCAATTTGGGCAGGGTGGTACTGGTTGCAGCGAAATACTTCGCGACAGTCTGAGATCACGCGGAATTCTGCTAATTGAAAGCCCAATCTACAAATCGCGCATCGAAGGTTGCAGTTTTTATGTTGGTGAGGGAACTTCGCAGCGACCTTGTTTATTCGTAAATAACTACACGACGACTTGGTTCAGGAGGAATCTCGTCATAATGCATGAGCTGGGCCATGCGATTTTTGACCAGACGAATGGAGGAGAGATCGATGTAGCTGAAGACGAAGCAACCGACCAGACGCTTCGGATAAGCGTTAGTGAGCTTCGTGCTCAGACCTTTGCCAAAGAAACACTTCTCTCGAAGAGTATTCTACTGCCAACATTAAATAGGAACAGAATGAAGGCGGCTTCTCTAACACCCATACAACTCGCCACACTCATTTCAGAGACCGGGATTGAACAAAGGACAATTGTCGAGATCATGCTCGAAAGAGGGATGATAGACAACGTTCTCGCTGACACTTACTTAGCATATGACGTTTGGGGAATCTTGAAGAGCCTCACAGACCACGCATTGAGCACAAGGGAGTATATAAACAAGATTGGAAAGAAAGCTGCAGCGGCCTGGACTAACAAGAGGTTCACGACGACCTCTGCGCGAAGGCTTTTACTCCCTGTCCCCTATGTCAAAGCGGTGCTAGATGCAGTCCGTGGCCTCTCGATTAGTACAGGTCGTGCTTGCGAACTGCTAATGATTGATCAATACACGTTCAGCGAAAGATATCCTGAAATGGAGCTTGCTGAGTAGTGGCTACTGACAGCAGCCTATGGTTCATATTCGATTCGGATGCGCTTATCCAGATATTTGTGGCTGAACAACAGGGCCTATTTCAAATCCTGCTCGATAATTACGGCATACGATCTTTCATGATGAATGAGGTTGATACCGAGATCAGATCAAATCGCAAGCACGGCGGAAGGATCAAGCCGTGGCTTGACAAAGCTGTTAAGAGCGGGCTCTTACGGATGATTTCAGCGGGGGATCTCGAAAGTCTAAAGAATGAAGCCCAAGGTGGTATTACGCTGGCAGATATTCGCTCATTAGGATTCGACTACAACATCTACGTAGAGACCGGAGAAGCCTACACACATGCAGCGGGTGTGCTGCTTCAGATGCCGGTAGTGAGTAATGATCGGAAGGCAATCGATGTTCTTGAACAAAAAGGCAAGACTCTGCCTCCGACAATCCTGCGATCATTTGATTTGTTCGCCTTTTTATATGCTGAGGGTTTTATTGACGACAAAGCCGCGAATCTTCTTCTAAAGAATCTAAAGACTCAATTGGAATGGTGCCCTCCGTGCTTCAAGAATGCCTCTTTCGTCAACGGGATGTCCATGTTTGCTTGCAGGCTCCAAACAAGCCTATCGATTAACACGACGGGCAGCAAATGGAGTGATTCACTCTACCTGGGACGAGTAGATGGACAGACAGATAGCGAAAGTGCGTTGGGTGATGAATAAAGGTAGTCTGTGGTACTCCTAACACGATCACGGCAGATCAGGCGAAGGATGGCATCGGCTGCAACGACGCGTTGTCGGTCACGTTCTGCGTTACCTGCTGGGACACGATCAAGTGGTCGTCGGAGACCGTTATTCCACTCGTATATGCCCTAATTTGTGTGCACACTTCATTGGACAGATTCCTGCGATGAAGCGAGGACTTTGGTCGGCACTTCGTAACTCGCCTCCGGATCACGAATCAAGGGGCAGAATAACTGGCGCGATGTGCGCCGCTGCAAGAATCCGATGCGCCTCTTCATTGTTGCTTATGTCCATCCGTGGTCGCGAAGAGGCGGGTGTAGTAATCGATGGGCTCCTCGTCGGGAGTTATGTCGTCTGTAGCAGTTGCATAGAGCAGCCAGCCGATGCTCCTGTCGAGGAAAAAGACTCCCGAGAACCGATCGCCGTCAGGGTCGGCGGGGGCGGGAACGGGCGGGGAGATGTCCTTCCAGTGTGCGCCGTTGTCGTTGGTCAACAGCAGCCGGTTCCCGGTAGAAACCCATCCGGTGCCGGAGGAAAGCAGTTTGAAGTCCTTTATCGGCAGCGCCACGACTGGCATTTTGGCGATCTGCTCAGGGGCGAGTTGCCGGGGTGCGGAGCTTCCCGCCGGAGCGGGCTGAGGGTGAACGACTACTCCCTGCGCCCCCGCGTAGAGGCAAGCAAGCAAAGCGAACGCAACAACAGAGAAAAAATACCGGGGGAGATTCATGCGCGACTCTTCTCGGCAGAAATCATAGGCCGCCGGCTGGAGTTGGTCAAGCTAAACTCTGAAGACCGAAGCGCTTACTCCACTTTTCGCCGCCAACCCGGCTCCGAATTCTCGAACCCGAAAAGGGGCCGCAAGCTCCGACCCTTCTTTTGCATGGAATTACCTTCCATTGGCGCATAATGTAAACAAGTTCAAGCAGACAAAGAGGTTTAGCAATGGTCACGGGCGGAATTGGGTCAAGCGGCAACCGGAAGGCTCCGGCCCTCTGCGTTCCAATCTGTCAGGAATGCCCCCGGTCCGTACCCCCCACCCGGCACCCCCCTCCCCCCTATTTACTGTAAAACCGTGAAACTGTGAACCTATCGGCCCTCCGGCTGGTATTGCTCCTTATCCGGGTGGAGCAATCCTGGAAATGCCTTGACGGCCGTATGCTCGACCGTCAATCCGTTCGCATCAGCCGCCGGGGCCTGAAGAGCCGCAGCCAGATATAGACCAATAACTGGATCGTGATAGCTCCGCAGCAGTCCAGCAATACATCCCAGGGCGAACCCTGGCGGTTGGGGAGATAGCTCTGATGCAGCTCATCCAGGCTGGCCACCAAAGCCGTTCCCATCAGCGCAAGAAATGCGTCTTCGAGAAAGTGGGAGTGGGGCAAAGTCATCCACCAGGCGCGCAGCCACGCTGCTCCTAACAGCCCGTAACCCAAAAAGTGCCCACACTTGCGGATAACGATATGAATGATCGCCCAATGAGCATTGCTGACGGGGCCGAAGATTGCCTCCCAAAGCACCCGCATTGGCTGGCTGGTATGGTCGGCGCCAAAAGACTTTGTCGACTCCATCATGATGATGCCAACTCCCACCGCGACGGGGAGCCAGGCGCTTATCCAGAACATGAGGCCTTCACGGCCAGAGCGTTCTTCCAACTTGTGTAACCTTTCTGTCGAAGAGCCGGGCGGCTCTCTTATTCAAGGACCCGGCTGGTGGTACGGATTCCACCCGAGGCAATTGAGGAAGACGCATTATTCAACATGATAGTTAGGCGCTTCCCGGGTGATGATCACGTCGTGCACGTGGCTTTCGCGCAGGCCGGCGCCACTGATGCGCACAAACTGCGCTTTTTCCTGAAGCTCGGCAATATTGCGGCAGCCCAGGTATCCCATCCCGGAGCGCAGCCCGCCGACAAGCTGGAAGACCATGGACTCAAGCGGTCCGCGGTACGGCACCCGGCCCTCGATTCCCTCGGGAACAAATTTGGCCAGCCGGTTCTGGCTGGCGCGCTCGCGCTGTACCACGCCTTCGCTGCCTAGCTCAGCGCTGGCCAGGTCGGCAGTGCTCTGGAAGTAGCGCTCGCCCGAGCCTTGGCTCATGGCGGTCAGCGAGCCCATGCCGCGATAGCTCTTGAAGCTGCGGCCCTGGTAGAGAATGGTCTCGCCGGGGCTTTCATCCACCCCGGCAAAGAGCGAGCCGATCATCACCGAGCTGGCCCCGGCGGCGATGGCCTTGGTGATTTCGCCCGAGTACTTGATGCCACCGTCGGCGATCACCGGAATTCCATGTTCCCGCGCCGCCCGCGCAGATTCGGCGATGGCGGTGATCTGCGGCATTCCCGCGCCGGTGACCATGCGCGTGGTGCAGATGGAACCGGGGCCGATGCCGACCTTGATCGCGTCCGCGCCGGCGTCTATCAGAGCCAGCGCGCCCTCGTAGGTGGCTACGTTGCCAGCCAGCAGTCCCACGTCGGGGAAAGCCTTCTTCACCTCGCGCACCGCCTCCAGCACCCGTGAGGAGTGCCCATGGGCCGAGTCGATGGCCAGCACGTCCACGCGCGCTCGCACCAGCTCCGCCGCCCGCTCCAGATAATCTCCCGTAGCCCCGATGGCCCCACCCACCCTCAGCCGCCCCTGATCGTCTTTGCTGGCGTTCGGATATTTCAGCTTCTTCTGGATGTCCTTGACTGTGATCAGTCCCTTCAGGTTGTACTGATCGTCGACCACCAGAAGCTTTTCCACGCGGTGCTTGTGCAGGATCAGTTCGGCCTCTTCAAGCGTGGTGCCTACTGGAACGGTGATCAGGTCGTCCTTGGTCATCACCTCGCCCACGGGAATGTCGGTGCGCGTCTCGAAGCGCAGATCGCGATTGGTCAGGATGCCCACCAGCCGCTTGCCCTGCGTCACCGGCACGCCGGAGATCTTGTAGCGGCGCATCACGTCGAGCGCGTCGCCGATCATCTGGTCCGGCCCGATGGTCACCGGGTCCACGATCATCCCGCTCTCCGAGCGCTTCACCTTGTCGATCTCGCCGGCCTGGTCGGCGACGGAGAGATTGCGATGCACAATGCCGATGCCGCCCTGCTGGGCCATGGCAATGGCCATCCGCGATTCGGTCACAGTGTCCATGGCCGAAGAGAGCAGCGGAGTGTTCAGCGTAATTGTGCGGGTTAACTGGGTCTGCGTGCTGACCTGAATGGGCGTCACCTCGCTATAGGCGGGCACCAGCAACACGTCGTCAAAGGTAAGGGCTTCGGGCAGGTTTTTGATGAGCATAATGATCCAATGCGCCTGGCGGCCCGGGAGAATGGGGGATCCCGGCGCGGCAGGCGCTTCAATCTATTGTAACGGAGGGGGCTCGGGCGCGGCGGCGAGCGCGGCAATGCGGGCCACGACGTGCTCGCGGATCAGACGGACGGTTTCGACTAGTTCGGCGATCTCCGGCGAATCGAACTGGAAAAGAAGATCGTAGCGATAGACGACAGCAAAGTCGCTGAGCTGATCAAGCGGGATGGGCGTTAGGGGCAGCTATTCGCCCAAAGCTGCCAGCACGGTCTGCAGACGTTCCAGATCGTGCGTCTTCTCGAAGTCTACATTAAGCTGCGCAAGCAGCGCCTTGATCAGCTTCTCGACCGCCTGTTGCGCATGGAAGCCAAGAATGGAATCGGAGAGACTGGGCGCGTCGAGAGCCTCCTCGTCCTCGGCGGCTTTAACGAGAAGTATCTGCGCCTGGGTAGGTTTTGTCATGCTCATAGACAATCCGGCCTTGTGTCAGGATGCGGTGGTAGATGGAATTGACGGAGCCGAGGAACTCACTGGCCGTACCCTCTGTCGTGACCACAAGATCGATCGTCATGGGAATCTCGTGGAGCTTCGCTCGGATGCGGCGATGAATCTCTCCAAGCCGGTCTAGAAATGCGTCAGGCATCAGCACCGCCAGATCCAGATCGCTGTCCCACTGCGCCTGGCCGCGCGCCCAGGAGCCGAAAAGGATGACGCGCGATGGCTGCGCGATCTCCACCGCCGTCTTCACGGCGAGATCGACCTTCTCCTGCGTCGGACTGAGGGTTTCAAGAGCGGCGCGAACTTTTTCGGCAGTCAGCATGGTTGCCATAGGGATAGTGTAGCCCGGTTTCCGCGGCAATGGGCAAGCAATCAAGTGGCAAGAACGTCCGCTTCAAACTGCTCGACCAACGCAATATGAGCCTCAGTTGGCAAGGGAGCTTGGGTGTAATACCTGTTTGATTCGAACGACTCCACTCCTAGGCGCTGAATTGTAAATGGCGCGACGGTATCTCGGTTGGCCGAATGATCAAAGTCGAGGTCGATTCGCGATCCTTCGTATTTCCGTGTCTGGCCTGTGATCGACTTCGTTAGTTCGGCCATCGCCATTGCTGCATTGTTCATCGCTTGGCTGTGCGTTAGGATGGGGGCTTCGCTAAAAAAGCTGAACGAACTCAGATAGCGAGTTCGACGCAGCATTTCCTCTTCAAAGCGCATTCCCAATTCCAGCCTTGCCCAATGAAGAGATTCCTTCAGGATTTCTAGAGATCGCGTAGTCGAACTGCGTGTGTCGACAATGATTCCGTCGTTGTAGATGGTCAGCTTCATGACAGGTGTGTCGTTCCATGTCCCATCAAGAAACGCGACGCCCTTTTTATCGTCGGGTTGCTCTCCGGGAGTCGGAAACTTTTGGAACTGAAATTTCTTAGCGATCTCCGCAGTGACCCTGGTTAACGAGACTCTCCCGTCAGGTGCCAATTCATCAGGATCGAACAGTGCGATAACCCTTGCGAGTTTGATTGCTGTGATTCTCATGCTGCATATCCTCGTTCGTGAGTGTTCTGGTTCAGGTTTGCGCCCATAAATCCCGAGTCCATCAGCGCTTTGAAGGTCGAGTTGCCCGCTGCTTCAGTAGCCGATGAACTTGGGGTGGGGGTTGAATTCTGCCACCAATACGACACCGATACGCTCTGCGCGGGATGGGCGGGAATGACATTCACGAGTCTGTCTTGCTCTCCGAGCATTGCATCACACAGCCCAGGGCTCATTTTGCGCGAATTCTCGGTATGCTCCGGGTGCAGAAATGCTTCGTCTCTTTCAAGAGGGACGATGTCGAATTCATCTGGAGCAAAGGCATTTTCCCAGTCGAGCATTTCGCCCATGGGCGCGAACTTGACAACGAGCCCCACTCGAAACGCGGAAGCCAGCTTGATCAGTGTCTCAATGCTAAAGCTGACTTCGCCGAGGCGTTCAAGCACGGAGATGCGGGCTTGCTTCATGTTGGCATCTGAGCCGAGTTCAGCTTGCGTCATTTCCCGCCGCAAACGCAGAGAACGAATCTGCGCAGGGAGAAGTACGCTAAGTTTCGAGCGGATATAGGACTCCCGTGTGTCCCGATTCTTGATCAACTTAGAGATCATCTTGGATCGTTCGTTCACGTCTGCTTGCCTTTCCTTGTGCAAGCGCTTTTGCGCGCTTGACAGTGGTTTCCAAAGCGTCAGTCGGGGTCCACTTGTCCCCCTTGTGAAAGCATCCACAGAGAATTACCGTCTGCAATTCCCCGTCGAATTTAACCAGCAAACGATATTGCCGACTCTGCGCTTTGAAGCCAAGTTCCTGGACCCCCTCGGCTCCGGCCTTTCCTTTCATCTTGTGTCTGAAGCACGGCCAATCGGCGTGGTTCCTGCGCTTCCTGGCTTCTTTGAGAACTGAATTGAACATCATCTGCACTTCGTCAGACTCTCCGGCAAGCCATTTCTCAATGGGATTCGATCCGTCGCTGTCCACCCAGTCGTAAAACGTCCAAAATCCTGACTGAGAAGATGGTATCACTTTTTTATTATTCGGCAATCGAACCTCCCAACTTTAGTCATCTATATAAGAATTTCATTATACATAAGGGTGAAGGTTCTACGAAAGTGGTGCCAACCTGTTGAATCAAAAATCGATTTGGCTTCCAGCGCCTTCCTCCCTCACACCCCCACCGGAAACGGCTTGGGGCTGGATTCGTCGGTGTTGGCGTCGGCGTTGGCGTCCGTGCCCGTCCGCCAGCGCTCGAAGCGGCCTTGCAGAAGGCTCATCAGGCCGGTGTACCAGTAGCCGATGACAAACAGAATCAGGAATGGCGCGGTGAAGTAGTTCTGGTTGGAGAAGGTGTAGAGAATCGCCGCGAAAAAGTAGCAGCCGATCAGCAACTCGATCCACGGGGCCAGGATCAGCCGCTTGCGGTACTTGGCGGCCTGGGACTTCTCGCCCTTCTTGGCCACGCGATACTTGGGAGTGCGTACAAAGGGGCTCTTGATGCCCACCAGCGCCTCCATCACCGCCTTGGAGTTGGTCACGGTGAGGCCGATGCCCAGCGCCATCAGGAAGGGCAGATAAAGAAAGGTCTTCCACCAGGTCTTCGGAAACAGCTCGCGCTCTGCCATCAGATAAAACACCCCAATCGAGGCCGTCGATGCGGTAAACAGCGGCACGTCGATCAGCAGCATCTGGAACCAGCCCTGATAGAAGCGGCAGACCATCGCCGGCAGCAGCAGCACCGACATGACGATCATCAGCGGATAACTGAGATTGGCCGTCAGGTGGTAGACGGCCTCGACCTTGATGCGCCGCGGCACATTCGCTTTGAACATCTGGGGCAGCACCTTGATGCTGGTCTGGATCAGCCCCTTGGCCCAGCGCGCCTGCTGCGTCTTGAAGGCCGTCATCTCGATAGGCAGCTCGGAGGGGCACTCGACCTCGGGCAGGTATTTGAACTTCCAGCCGGCCATCTGCGAGCGGTAGCTCAGGTCGGTGTCTTCCGTGAGGGTGTCGTGCTGCCAGCCGCCGCCGTCCGTAATCGCCTGGATGCGCCACATTCCGGCGGTGCCGTTGAAGTTGAAGTAGTCGTTGGTGCGGACGCGTGCGCCGTGCTCGATGATGAAGTGGCCGTCGAGCAGGATGGCCTCGATCTGGGTCAACATGCTGTAGTTGCGATTCATGTGGCTCCAGCGCGTCTGCACCATCCCGATCTCCGGCTCTGCAAAGTGGTGGATCACCTTCATCAGCCAATCCGGCGGCGGCACAAAATCGGCGTCGAAGATGGCCACATACTCGCCCTTGGTCACCTTGAGCCCGGCGTCCAGCGCCCCGGCTTTGAATCCATGCCGGTTTGTCCGGTGAATGTAGACAATAGGGTGGCCCAGCGCCGCATAGCGCGCCACGATGCCGGCGGCTACCTCCTGCGTCTCGTCGGTCGAGTCGTCCAGAACCTGGATCTCCAGCTTCTCGCTCGGATACTCCATGGCGCAGACCGCCTCGATCAGCCGGTCAATGACGAACTGCTCGTTGAAGATGGGCAGTTGCACGGTCACCCGCGGCAACTCTTCAAAATGACGCGGCGGATCGGGACGGTAATTCTTCCGGTACTTGAAATAGAGGTAGCAAAGCGTGTAGCGATGAACGCCATAGAGCGCGAGCACGATCATTACCGCGAAGTAGGGCAGCAGCACTGCCGCGTCAAAGAGATTCCAGTGGTAGAGTCCCTTGAAGGTCTGGTCGGCAAACTGCGCCTTCAGATAGTGGCGCAGGCCATTCGTTGGAGCAAGCGTCAGATGCGCAGCCAACCGCATAGGCAGCCAGTGAAGCTGAACTTGCAGCAGGCTGACGGCGGGATTCAGACGGGTCAAGAGCGCGGCGAACAGGGTGAGCCTCCACGGATGTGATACCAGCAATTGTAGCCGCTGGAGGGCGAAGTTGGCGTAGTTGGGGGCGGCTGAATCCGCCCAGCGATTGCGAGCGGTCGAGTCCGGGCCGATGCCCATGCCGATATCGTTGCGGGCTTTGAGAGGATAGACTCCGGGAGTTGCTTCCGGTCAATCTCCTGGCGTAAAGTGGGTTGAGCCGTAGGAGGCAAGTTCTTCTATGTCTTCACTCCCTGCATCTCCCATCGTCGCCGCCGCGGGCGGCAGTTTCCTGCTCGAATCCCGCACACCCGCCGAAGTTTTTACCCCCGAGGACCTGAACGAGGAGCAGCATCAGATTGCCGCGACAGTCGCCGAGTTTGCCCGCGACGAGATTCTTTCCAATGCCACTGCTATCGAGGCTAAAGAACCGGGCGTCCTTGCGGGGGTGTTGCGCAAGGCCGGCGAGCTGGGCTTCGCCTCGGTCGATATTCCCGAGGAGTACGGCGGCATGGGGATGGATAAGACCACTTCAGCGCTGATTACAGACCACTTATCGGTATTGGGCAGCTTCTCGACCGCCTTTGGTTCCCACGTCGGCATCGCCACGCTGCCGCTGGTCTGGTACGGCACAGAGGAGCAGAAGCAGCGCTACCTGCCCAAGCTCGGCTCGTGCGAGTGGGTCGGAGGTTATGGACTTTCCGAGGCCAGCTCCGGCTCCGACGCCATGAACATCCGCACGCGCGCAACGCTCTCAGCGGATGGGAGTACTTACACGCTCAACGGCGAGAAGATGTGGATCACCAACGGCGGCATCGCGACCCTCTACACCGTCTTTGCCAAGATTGACGGCGAGAGGTTCTCCGCGTTCCTCATCGAGCGCGACACGCCGGGTCTGACCGTGGGCGCCGAGGAGCACAAGCTGGGAATTCGCGGTTCGTCCACGTGTTCTCTTGTGCTGCAGGACTGCCAGGTGCCCGCCGCAAACCTGCTGGGTGAGCCCGGCAAGGGACACCATATCGCCTTTAATGTGCTGAATGTAGGGCGCTTCAAGCTGGGCGTGGCCTGCATCGGCGGCGCCCGGCACGCGCTGGGCCACATGATCCGCTACGCCAGGGAGCGCCACGCATTTGGCAAGGCGATCGCGGAGTTCGGCCTGATCCAGCGGAAGATATCCTCAAGCGCAACAAGGCTTTACGCCGCCGAAAGTATGGCTTACCGAACGGTTGGGATGATCGACGCCGGGTTGGCGGCGCTTGGGCCGGCAGAGGCTCACTCGCCGAGAGAGACCCAGCGCCGCTTTGAGGAGTACGCCGTAGAGTGCTCAATCCTTAAGGTCTATGGCTCGGAGCTGTTGACCCTGGTGGCTGATGAACTGGTCGCCACGATGGGAGGATACGGCTACGTCGAACACTACCCGGCGGAGCGCTACTATCGCGATGCGCGCATTAACAGAATCTTTGAAGGAACCAATGAAATCAACAGGTTAATCATTACAGGCTGGCTGATGAAACGGGCCATGAATGGGCAGCTTCCGTTGCTTCCGGCCATCAAGAGGTTGATGGATGAGGTGATGCAGCCGCCCAGCTTTGACTCCGGGCCGGGTGGGGCGGAGGCGCTGGCGCGGGAGACTGAGGCGCTGGGATCGGCGAAGAAGATGGCGCTTTTTGCCGCCGGGGTGGCCAGCCAGCGGTTCATGACGGCGCTCCAGGAGCAGCAGGAGGTGATGGCCGATCTGGCCGACATCATCACGCAGGTCTACGCTCTGGAGTCGGCGCTGCTCAGGGCTCGCAAGCTGGCGGGGAAAGGCGGTGGCTCGGCTGAGGTTGCCGCGGCCATGACGGGATTGATGGCCGACGAGACGATCGCTCTGGCCGAGCAGGCGGCCCGGCGGATTCTGGCGGCCTGCGGCGAAGGCGACCTGCTGCGGACCCAGTTGGCTATTCTGCGGCGGCTGGCGCGCCTCATCCCGGCCGATGCGGTGACGCTGAGCCGCACCGTCGCGCGGCATTGCATTCAGTTGGAGCGGTATCCGCTGTAGCGCCGAAGACAGAGATCAGGGATCAGGGGCCAGCAGGGAATCGCCGGCCGGATGTGCGCGTTCGCGCAAGTTAAGTCGAATTCAACCCGACAAATGAGGGCCGTCTTGTCTGGCTACGGGTCTACGGATTCCTGGGGGCGAGTTGAGTCTCGGAAGAACGCCGGGTTATGGGCGTAGATATTCTTGCGAAACGCCCGGCTATGGGTGGAGTTTTTTCGAGAAAAGAGGCGTAAACTGGCGCGCTTTTGCGTGTTTCTTGGCACGGAATCAGGGGTTGGAGAGGGCGCGGTGATGCAGACCGCGGCGGGGGATTGGTCAAGGAGTTGGCGCAACAAATTGCGAGGCTGCGTGTTCAACACTTTGGAGCGTCCCGGCAAGCAGGTTCGTGGGGAATTTCAGATCAGGGTTATTCCGAGAACGATTGCCTGCTCGAATGCCGTTCGACATTTCTGCCGTTTGCCGGCATGTAAACCCAATCGGAGTCGCAAGAGCTTCGAGCCGCGGCGCCGTCCTGAATCTGTTTCGGCACTGAGAGGAGTACCCGTCATGATCGGACGGAATGCAATTGCTTTCTTTGTAGCCATGGGAACGATCGCCGTGCTGGCGGGATGCGGAGGCCTTGGAAGTTTGCCGCCTCTCAACGAGACGCCGCAGCCGACCTCCGTTATCTTCGTCGCGGCGCCTCCCTCATCGCTGGCTGTGAACGCCTCGGCAACCATCTATGCGGCAACGGCTTATCCGATTGGGATTCAAAGCGGCTCAGAGAACACCCTGGTCACGTATTCGCTGAGCTGCGGAAGCACGAATGCCTGCGGCACGCTCAGCGCGAGCGACGAGTTGGGTGCGGTAGTCTACACGGCACCAGCGGCAATTCCCTCCGGTGCGACGGTTACGGTACGGCAACGCCCAACTCCGGAATGGACGACATGACAGGGTTTGCGGACACGGGTTATGGTGGCGGGGACTTCGCCATCTCGGGAAGCTTTACGCCCGCCGCGAACGGTGTCTTTGGCGGCTCCCTCACAGGCTTCGGAGGCGCATCGCCGGCGTCGGCGAATAGCTTCACTTTGTACATGATTGACGGCACCCAAGGTGTCGCGATCGAGACCGGCAACGCACAGTTGACGCTGGCGCGGCTGGCATTGGTGAAGTGAAACGCCGAGATAGCAATTCGAAATGAATCGGCCTGCTTCTCGTGATGAGAAGCAGGCCGATTCACTCCAGCTAAGTTGAGTTATGCCTTGGCGGTGGTGAGCGCGCCTAAGTCGGCGGCTAACTTCTCGGTGGAGAAGGCTTCGATCAGATCGCCTTCCTTGATGTCGGTGAAGCCGCCCAGGCCGATGCCGCACTCCATTCCATTGGTGACTTCGCGCACATCGTCCTTGACGCGCTTGAGCGAGCTGATCTTGCCCTTGAAGAGCTGCGCGCCGTCGCGCATGACCTTGACCTCGGCATCGCGGCGGATGACGCCGTCCTGGACGCGGCAGCCGGCGATTGTGCCGACCTTGGGAATGCGGAAGACCTGCAGGACTTCGGCCCGGCCCGCGTAGTTTTCCCGGTAGGTGGGGTCGAGGAGGCCGAGCATGGCCAGGCGCATCTCGTCCTGAAGCTCGTAGATGATGGAGTGAAGACGGATCTGGACGCTTTCCTGCTGCGCCAGTTCGGCGGCCTTGCGCTCGGGGCGGACGTTGAAGCCGATGATGATGGCGTTGGAGGCGGTGGCCAGAAGGACGTCGCTCTCGGTGATGGAGCCGACGCCGGAGTGGATGACCTTGACGCGCACCTTCTCAGTGGACATGAGAACGAGCGAGTCGGCCAGCACTTCGACCGAGCCGGTGACGTCGCCCTTGATGATGAGAGGCAGGTCTTTGACGCCGGCGGTGCGAATCTGCTCGGCGAGGCCTTCAAGAGACACGCGGGAGCTCTTGGCGAGCTGGGCGTCGCGCTCCTTCATCTTGCGATACTGGGCGATGCCCTTGGCCTTGTCGCGATCGGCTACGACCAGGAAGGTGTCGCCGGAGTCGGGCATGGCTTCGAGGCCGAGGACTTCGACCGGGGTGGAGGGGCCGGCTTCTTCGAGAGGGCGTCCGCGGTCGTCGAACATGGCGCGAACCTTGCCGAAGGTGTTGCCGACAATGTAGCTGTCGTTGAGGTGAAGGGTCCCGTCCTGGATGAGGATGGTGGCCACGGTTCCGCGGCCGCGGTCGAGCTTGGCTTCAAGGACAGAGCCGACGGCCTTGCGGCCGGGCGTCGCTTTGGGCGCTTTGATGTCGCTGACCAGGCAGATCATTTCGAGGAGCAGGTCAAGGTTGATGCGCTTTTTGGCGGAGACCTCGACGAAGACGGTGCCTTCGCCGCCCGCCGCCCATTCCTCGGGGACGAGGCCGCGGTCGGCGAGCTGCTTCTTGACGCGGTCGGGATTGGCATCGGGCTTGTCGATCTTGTTGACGGCCACGATGATGGGCACGTCGGCGGCCTTGGCGTGGGCGATGGCCTCGATGGTCTGAGGCATGACGCCGTCGTCGGCGGCGACGACGATTACCACGATGTCAGTGACCTTTGCGCCGCGGGCTCTCATGCGGGTGAAGGCCTCGTGACCGGGGGTATCGAGGAAGACGATCTCGCGGCCGTAAGCGGGCGAGCCTTCCTTGGCGAAACGGACTTTGTAGGCGCCGATGTGCTGGGTGATGCCGCCGGCCTCGCCGCCCGCCACATCGGTTTTGCGGATGGCGTCGAGCAGGGAGGTCTTGCCGTGATCGACGTGCCCCATGACGGTGACGACAGGCGAACGGGGAACCTCAAGCTCGCCGGTATTTTCAGCTTCGAGAACTTCTTCGATGGACTGGTTGGCGATCTCTTCCTCGTAGCTGATCACGGTGGCGGCAGCGCCGAACTTGGCGGCCACGTCCTTGACCATTTCGGCGTCGAGGGACTGGTTGACGGTGACGAAGATGCCGCTCATGAGGAGCGTGGCGATGAGGTCCTTGGCGCGGACTTCGATCTTTTCAGCCAGGTCCTTGACGCTGATGCCCTCGGTGACGGTGATTTCGCGGGTGATGGGCAGCGGCTCGCCGCCATATTGCACCCCGCCATAGCGTGGCGGCGGCACAAAGCCCTTCATCGGGCCTTCCTTGGTTTTGGGATATTGCTGCTGGCGTCCACCGCGGCCACGCGAGGGAGCGCGTGCCGGACGAGGCGCTTCGCCAGTGGGCGGAGGCGCGCCTCCAGCGCCGGGACGCGCGCCGAAGCCGGGGCGGGGTGAGCCGGCAAAGCCGGGACGTGCGCCAAAGCCTGGACGGGCTCCGGGCGCGCCTGGGCCACCGGGGCCGGCGTAGCCGCCAGGGGTGGTGCGTGTGGGGTGCTTGGGACGCGGACCGCCGGGAGACTGGCCTACTCCGGGGGGGCCTCCGGAGGTGCGCTGAGGATAGTTGCCGGGGCCGACGGCTCTGCTGCGGTCGAAGATCGGCCTGCCACGCTGAGGAGGACCGCCGGCTGCCGTGCCGGTGCTGGCTGAGGGCGGAGGGACGACCACCGGGGGCGCCGTGTAGACCGGACGGGGTCCGGTCTGGGGCATGACCATGCGGCGGGCGGGCACTGCCGGTGTGGACGATGGAGCGTGCGCGTGCCCTTTGGCGCGGGGCGCGGGTTGAGACGCCGGCGAGGGCGCAGTGGCGTCCTCGACAACACGAGATGAGACTACCCCCTCTGTCAAGGGAGCCGCTGGTTCGGCGGCAGTTGGGGCTCCCGCGATGGCGGACTCAGCGCCGGTTGCGGCCACGGCTGCCGCAATGGAAATTGCGGAAGGTTCAGCCGGCGCCGTTGGCGGGGCGGCAGCAAGAACTTCAGGAGCGGCAACTGGGGATGCGACCGGCGGCTTGACGGCGGTTGGGGGCTCTGCAGCGCGGGGGAGCGGTTCCCGTGCGGGCTGGGCGATGGGCGGCTTGACTACCACGGCCGCTGGGGGCGGCGCAACGGCTACTGCCGGTCGCGGCGCGGTCGCAGCGCCTGCCGGAGCCTTGGCGACCACAGCGCCAGCCGGCGGGCGAGTGGCAATCGCGGGCGCAGGCGGAGGCGCGGCAACGATGGGCGGCGCTGAGCGGGGCTGGGGAACAATCTTGCGCGGTTCGGGACGTGGCGGCACCGGGGATGAGGGCGCGGCAGCGACCACTGGCGCCACTGGCCTTGCCGGGGCCTGCGGAGATGGCGCGACGGTGGGGGCAGCGATGGGTTTTGCCGGGGCATGAGCGTGGCGCGCCTCTGCTTCCTCTTCCTGTTTCTTGGCCAGAATGGCCTTCAGGACGTCGCCCGGCTTGGAGATGTGCGAGAGATCAATCTTGGGCGCAATGATCTGCGAGGAGCGAGACGCCGTGGCGCTGGGCTGGCTCGCGGGCCGCGATCCACGCTCAAATTGCGCGCGTACCTTGTCGGCCTCATCGTCTTCCAGGGAACTGGAGTGGGTCTTGCCGCTTTCCAGGCCGAGTTCCTTCAATATGTCAAGAATCTTCTGGCTCTTGACCTCAAGCTCGCGCGCGAGAATGTTGATACGAACCTTACTCATCCGCCTCTTTTCGAATTGTGATTCCCAAAGCCGTTAGTTGCTCATAGCTACCTCATGGCATTGGCAGTTCTTAAAAAAACTTCTGTTGTTGTCTGATGGACCTTGAAGGACGCGGCGCATCTTACGCGCCGCCCTCTTTGGCCGCCTGCTCATCCGTTATTGCGCTTTCGGTTTCAATCTCTTCCAGCAGCGGCTCTTCCGTGCTTTGAGCATCCTGCTCAAGCGCCTCAGCCGGGGAGTCTTCCAGAGTCTCGACTTCCGCCTCATCGGCTGGAGGAAGATCCTCGACGGCCTCTTCGGCCTCGGTGCGGTACTCCGTATCTCCTTCGGCCGCGCGAACATTCTCCGCTTCGGTGATGACCGCGGCGGCGTTTTCCGCTTCCGCCTCGCCGGTCTCCCGGACCGCTTCATGCTCCTCGGGGGTGACGGTCGATTCAGCGCCTTCGCCCGCGGCGGTCTCCGTTTCCGCAGTTTCGGGAACGTGGCCTTCCTCGCCCTCTTCAAACTGGCCAAAGTAGTGGCGTACGGCTACGCTGATGCGCTCCAGCGTCTTTTCGCCGATGCCGGGAATCTCTTCCAACTGCTCGGGAGTCATGTCTGCCAGAGCCTCGACGGTGGTGATGCCGGCCGCTACCAGCTTCTGAATAATGCCGTCACCCAGCTCCGAGACCTGTTCGATAGGAGTGGAGGGACCGCCGGTGAGGTCCTGCATCTGCTGCTCGACCTCCTGGCGCTTCTCCTCTTCGCTCTTGATGTCGATCTTCCAGCCCAGCAGCTTGGCCGCCAAACGCACGTTCTGGCCCTTCTTGCCGATGGCCAGCGAGAGTTGCGTGTCGTCGACGATCACTTCGAGCTGCTTGTCGGTGAGGTCGGAGATGGAGACGCGGCTGACCTTGGCCGGCTGCAAGGCCTTCTCGGCAAAGGTGGTGATCTCGTCGGACCACTCGATGATGTCGATCTTCTCTCCACGCAGCTCGCGGATGATCGACTGCACCCTCATGCCCTTCATGCCGACGCAGGCGCCGACCGGGTCAACATCCTTATCGCGGCTCTGGACGGCGATCTTGGTGCGCTCGCCGGCCTCGCGCGCAATGGCGCGGATGACCACGGTGCCGTCGTAAATCTCGGGAACTTCAGACTGAAAGAGGTTCTGCACCAGCTCCGGCGCGGCGCGGGAGACGATGACCTGCGGCCCCTTGGCGGCGCGGTCCACCTTGAGCAGAACGACGCGGACCCGCTCGCCGATGGAGAACTGTTCGAGCCGGGACTGCTCGCGCTTGGGGCAGCGGGCTTCGGCCTTGCCCAGGTCGTAGATCACGTCCTGGCCCTCGATGCGCTTCACGGTCGCGTTCAGCACTTCCTTTTCGCGGTGGGCGTACTCCTGGAAGACCGTGTCGCGCTCGGCCTCGCGCACCTTCTGGAAGATGACCTGCTTGGCCAGTTGCGCGGCGATGCGGCCCAAGGGACTGGTGTCCTTATAGGTTCGTATCTCGCTGCCGACCTCCGCGTCCGGCGCCAGTTCCTTGGCTTCGGTAAGGGTGATCTGGTTGAGTTGATCCTCGAGGGGATCGTCATCGGCCACCACTGTCTTGTAAATGTAAGCCGTGATCGCCCCGGTCTCCTTGTTCAGCTCGCCGCGCATATTCTCCTGGGTCTTGTAAAACTTGCGCGTGGCCAGAGCGATGGCCTCTTCGACGGCGCCCACAACAATAGTGGGGTCAATGCCCTTTTCCTGGCTCAAGAGCTCGATACTCTGGTACAAAACGCTGGCCATACTCTACTTGCTCTCTCTTTTGTCGCTCGGCCCGGATGATTCTCGGCCCGGCCGGTTGGGTTGTCGTAAACAGGGACTAGGGACCAACTTGAGTTCCAGCCCACTTTCTGTTCCTGCCTACAGCTTCTGTCCTGCTCGTAAAACGGTTCTTTGCCGCGTCCTCTTCAGCGGGACCGCGACCTAGTCCCTATGTCCCTAGTCCCTTAGTCCCTGCACTTCTTAAAACTCCGGCACCAGTTGCGCCTTTTCGATGTTGGCGAGCGCAATCTCTACCGTGCTGACGCCTGTCTTCCGGCTCTTGCTGTTCTGCTTGACCGCGTTGAGGTCAAGCGTGATGGTTGCTCCGGCGCCGGATCCGGCAATAGCGGTCAGCCGTCCCTGCCAGTGCCGATTGTTGCGGATCGGCTCGAAGGTCTGCACCTTCACCAGGCTACCTAAAAACCGTTGAAACTCCTCCGGCCTGGACAGCTTGCGGTCCAGCCCCGGAGAGCTGGCTTCGAGCGTGTACTCCGCGCCCGGAACCAGGTCTTCCACATCCAGCAGCACGCCAAAGTCCCGGCTGAAGGCTGCGCAATCCTCGTGCGTGATGCCCGAAAGCTGCTCGGCGCTCAGCGCGCCCTCGCGAGCTTCCTGGACGAGCCGCTCCGGCAGGTCCTCATTTGCGTCTCCGGCTGCAATCGCCGCCTTCAGCCGCTCCCTGCCCTCGGCGTTCTTTTCGAGGAAGACGCGAAGAACACGTTCCTTCGACGGGCCGGCCAGTTCAATATCCACCAGGTCGAGACCGTGGGAGGCGGCCACTCGCGAGGCCGCCGATCGGATTTCTTCCAGCTTTGCCGCCATCGTTCCCAATACCCGCCCCGAGGGCGGATTCTCTTGCGAAAACCGGGGAAAACGCCCGGAAAAACCGGGAAATTTTCCGCAAATAAAAAGTGGGCTGTAAGCCCACTCATCTCTCCGCCAGCCGGTGTGGTCACGGCAACTCAGGCGGACAAATTCGTCTGCATCCTTAGCATAGGCCAAAATGCCGCGATTTTCAATGAATAAGTGGCGTAGTTGATCTAATTCGGTCTTGGCCGGAAGCGGAGCGGATGGAGGAGAGCAGCTTCCCGCGTCACTTGGCCATGATTCGGGAATGCCGGTGCCTGGAATTTGACAGACGAATATACAATGTATATATGTTTAGGCGATTCAACGCATCCGGCCGCTGCGCAGGAACGGAGGTCTTATGAAAACGGCGAGTGAACGAATGCAGGAGCGACTAAGGAAAGATCGTCCGATGACGGTGATCAGCCTGCGTATGCCGGAAGACGTGATCGAGGAGTTGAAAGAGATCGCGCCGTCGCTCGGCTTCGGCGGCTATCAACCGCTCATCCGCGCCTATATCGGCCAGGGCCTGCGCAAGGACCAGGCGCGGCTGGAGAATTCGCAAATTCTGGTGCTCACCGAGAGCCTGCGCAAGCATGGAATCGCCGATGGGGT
>Ga0302278_10000814_pt1 | contig 39324 bp, 34 predicted proteins | sample III_Bog_N3_2_FD_194543 | JGI IMG/M metagenome (GOLD analysis project Ga0302278, IMG submission 194543) | Peat permafrost microbial communities from Stordalen Mire near Abisko, Sweden - III_Bog_N3_2 | ecosystem: Environmental > Terrestrial > Soil > Wetlands > Peat | place: Sweden: Abisko...
TCAACCACGGCCACGTCGGTAACCGTGACCGGCCTGCCAACCAATGGCGAAACCATCTACGCCACGCTTTACTCCTACATCGACGGCGCTTGGCAGCCAACCGTCTACACCTACAAAGCACAATAGCGAAACCAACGCCCGGTGCCCCACCCTGGCGCCTTTTTCTAGGCGCTTGGGTGCTCCATCCCCTCCCTCCAATCGTCCCTGCTACCCTGAAGACAGCCCGTATGTCCGTCTCCCCACGCATTTCCGCATTTTCGCGTGTAACCGCCCTGGCGGCGCAAAGGCCCGTCCACGCAGCCTTCGCATGGCTGCATAACAACCCAACGCGCATCATGGATTGGCAGGCCACCCTCGTCGCCATACCCGCGCCTGCTTTCGGAGAGCAGGCCCGTTCCCAGTGGCTCGCCGCGCGCTTCACCGAAGCCGGCCTCACCCAGGTCCATACCGACGGCGCCGGCAACGTCCTCGGCCTCCTGATGGCCACCAGCCTGCCCCCTGAGAGCACCGGCCCGCTGGTTCTGCTTTCGGCCCATATCGACACAGTGTTTCCCTTGGGAACCCCTCTCAACCCAGTGGTGATCGGCGAACGGCTCGAGGCTCCCGGCGCATGCGACAACGCCGCCGGCGTAGTTGGAATGCTGGCCATCGCCCATGCGCTCCTCCACTCCCAGGCACAACTGCCCGCCCCGCTCCTGTTCCTGGGCAATGTCGGCGAAGAGGGCGAAGGCGACTTGCGCGGCGTCCGCCACATTTACTCGCAGCCCGCGCTCGCCGGCCGCATCGCCGCCCATATCGTCCTCGACGGCGCGGGCGCGGACTCGGTCGTCACCCAGGCATTGGGCAGCAAGCGCTACAAAGTAGCCGTCACCGGTCCCGGCGGCCACAGTTTTACCGACGCCGGCACCCCCAACCCCATCGCCGCGCTGTCCGCCGCGCTGGCAGCACTCTCCCGAACTCCCCTTCACGAGGACTCACGATCCACTCTCAACATCGGCACCATCCATGGCGGCACGAGCGTAAATTCCATCCCTGAAAACGTCCAGGCCACCATCGATTTCCGCTCCACTGGCCCTGACCAGTTGCTGCGCCTGGAAGTTGCGTTGTTTCGCGCCGTCGAAGATGCCGTCCAGCTCTGCAATACAGCCGCAAAGTCCCGCACCCGGGGATCGCTCTCCTTCAGCATCGCCAAAATCGGAGATCGCCCCGCAGCCCAATTGCCCGGCGATTCTCCCCTGTTGGAAGTCTTGCGCGCTGTCGACCGCCATCTGGGCCTGCGCACCGATCTTCGCCTCGGCTCAACCGATGCGAATATTCCGCTTTCGCTCGGCGTCCCGGCATTGTCAATGGGCGCGGGCGGCGAGGGAGCAGGCGCGCATACCCAGGCTGAATGGTTTTCCGCCAAGGACCGCGAAGTGGGGCTGCGCCGTGTGCTGCTGCTCACCCTCGCCACTCTGCAATGGGCTGCGGAACAGTAGCATCTGTCTGATACACTCCGCGCATGCGCGTATCTTTCACACTGCTCGTCTCAGCGCTCAGCGCCGCTGCCCTGTGCCCAGGTCAAACCACCCCAACCCGACACACCCCGCCCAAAAGGCCGGCGTCGCCCGCGCCCGCCGCGCTTAAAATCGTTCCCGACATCATCTTCTTCGACGGCGTTATCTATACCGGCGTCGGAATGGCCGAGGATAAGCCGGAAGTCGTCGAGGCCATGGCCATCGGCGCAGGCAAAGTCGTCGCCGTCGGCACCACAGCGGACATCACCCGCCTGGCCGGCCCCAACACACTCCTGCGTGACCTCGACTCCACCAGCACCAGCACCTTCATCTTTCCCGGCTTCAACGACGCGCATGTCCACCTCGGAAGCGCCGGCCGCACCAAGCTCAACGTCGACCTCACCGGCGTCAAATCTCTCGCCGACATGCTCGCCAAGGTGCAGACCTTCGCCAATGATGCCCCCGCAGGCCACTGGCTCACCGGCGGCAACTGGGATCACACACTGTGGGCGCAAAAAAAGCTCCCTACCCGACAGGACCTCGACAAAGTCACCGGCGGCCATCCCACATTTCTTGACCGAATCGACGGCCACATCGCCATCGCCAACTCAGCGGCCCTCATCGACGCGGGAATCACCTCGAAGACAGTCCCGCCCCAGGGCGGAGCCATCGATCTCGACCCCAGCGGAGAGCCCACCGGCATTCTTCGCGAGTCGGCGCAAAACATGGTCTACAAGGTCATTCCCCCGCCCAGCCACGACGAGCGCCGTCGCGGAGACGAGTTGGCCATCGCCGACGCCCTCGCCCACGGCGTCACCAGCGTGCAGGACTTCAGCGACTGGGACGACTTTCTCATCTATGAGGAGTTGGAGAAAGAGGGAAAGCTCAGCCTGCGCATCACCGAGTGGCTGCCCTTCAATGCGCCCCTCGACGACCTCATCAAGATGCGCGCCCATCACGACGCCAACGACCCCATGCTGCACACCGGCTTCCTCAAAGGCTTCATGGATGGCTCCCTGGGCTCGCGAACCGCCGCATTGAAAACTCCATATTCCGACGATCCAGGCAATACGGGACTGCCCCAGTACACACAGGACCAGCTCAACAAGATGGCCGTCGAACGCGCCAAGGCCGGCTTCCAGTTAGGCTTTCACGCCATCGGAGACAAAGCCGCCGCAATGGCCCTTAACGCCTATGCGCAGCCGGGCATCTCCACTACCGCGCGCAACCGCATCGAGCACGCGCAAGTCGTCGATCCTGCCGACATACCGCGCTTCAAAAAGCTCGGCGTCATCGCCTCCATGCAGCCAAGCCACCTGCTTACCGACATGAACTGGGCCCAGGACCGTCTCGGACCCCAGCGCGCCGCCTACTCCTACGCCTGGAAGGCGTTTCTCGACGCCGGGGTGCCGCTGGCCTTCGGCACCGACTATCCTGTCGAACCCATCACACCCCTTCGCGGGCTTTACGCTGCTTGCACGCGCAAGAATCAGGCCGGAGATAAGGAGTATTTTCCCGCTAATAAGCTCTCCCGCGGACAGGCGCTCTACGCCTACACCCAGGGCTCCGCATACGCTGAGTTCGCCGAAAAGCACAAAGGCAAACTCGCGCCCGGTTACGATGCGGACTTCATCCTCGTCGAGATGAACATCTACGAAGTTGGCGCTCCGGCCCTGCTTTACGCCCACTTCCTCGAAACCTACGTCGCCGGCCAGGAGGCCTTCCCCGCCAATGCGGACCCAAAGTAGGAAGACTCTCCGGCCGCTATGAAGAAACACTTACGCTGCCCCGCTCCCATCCAGTTACGGAGTATCCCGCATGTCGAAGGCGCACTGCCGCAGCGAAAATGCATCCGAACCATGAGTATTTGCCCCGCGCTGAGTCGATATCGCTCTCGCCTTGCAACCCCTCTGACCCGCCATTTAGAATACGGCCAATGACGAAGACAAAAAGTGTTCTTCTGCGTGTTCGCCCCGCCCCGTTGGCTGGCATCATCGCCACAGTCTGCGGGATGAACAAACGCCGGATGGTTTTGACCGATTCCGGCAGGTTCTTCGTCGACCCGATTTCGAATTTTGGGGAAAGACTTCTCGACGGAGCATTCGAGCCTCATATGGGCACGGTCCTGGATCGCTTTCTGTCTCCCGGTGGAGTTTTTATTGACCTGGGAGCAAACGAAGGTTATTTCTCGGTCCTGGCATCGAAGATTGTTGGCTCCAAAGGATCGGTCATAGCCATTGAACCTCAGTCCAGGCTGCAGGATGTTATTCAAACCAACCTTTCGGCGAATGAATGCTTTAACGTTCGTCTGCTTAAGTGCATTGTCAGCGACAAGACCGCGAACATGCGAATTTTCCTCGCGCCCACTACAAATACCGGCTCATCCTCGCTTTTCCGGCCAAATAAGTACCATCTACCCACCCAGGAAATCCAAAGTTATGCACTCGGCGAATTGCTCGAAAAGATTGGAGTCGATAACTGCGACCTGATGAAAGTGGACATAGAAGGCGCGGAATACGATGTTTTTATGGCGGCGGCTGAGGTGCTCAAAAAGGGGATACTCAGGAATATTGCACTCGAATATCACCCAAGGATACTGATGAAACGGGGATTGGCGCCGGAAGACCTGCACCGGCACATGATTGAGAATGGCTACGGACTGAATAAGGAGTTTGGACCTTGGGTTTACACTTTCGGCAGACCATCCGATGACGTGTATCCCGAGGAAGTAAGGAGTTTTCCCCAGTAACTTGCAGATTTCCGATTGAATTCCCAACTTTAACCTGGAATGGACGGTCGGAACTTGGTTCAGTATTCCATCGCTTGACCACTTGTCACAAGGATTCGTTTTGAATCGGAGACAACTGCTCGATTGCTGCAAGCCCGAACATTTATGGATGCCCTCCAACCGGGCCCAAGTCTGAGAAACTCCGCAATGTCTTCCAGGAAATACCACAAATGAAATTGACCATCATAAGCATTCAGACATTTGGCGACTATCTGCTGAAGGCCCCGTTCCTGCACCAGGTATTCTCGCGCTATCCCGGCGCCGAGGTAACTCTTGTTACCAATCCAAAAGGCGCAATGGTATATCCGCTGGTCGATTCCAGGCTCAAGCTTGTAGTCGTCGACAAGCACGACTCAAAGCCCTCGATTCTTTCAAAGCTTATCCGGATTCCCAAAGCCGATATCCTCTATCTCATCGACCAGAATCCCGTAAGTTATGCTTTCTCGTTGGTCGTTCGCGCGCGGAAAAAGATAGGCTGGCAGCAAAGCATGAGCAAGCTGTTTCAGGGGCCCCAGATCGGCTTCCGCGACTATAACTGGGTAAGTCCAAAGTTGAAGTTCGTCATGGGATTCGTATTGGATAAGAAGCGCCTGCGCGAACCGGAAGACGCCTATGAAGGGCATGTGGAGCTCCGGCTCCTGGACAATCCAGAAATCTATCCCAGGCTTGCTCAATACAGAACCGAATCGAGCTTCAACTCTGCCGCAAAGCCGGCCGCTCCTCTTATTCTCTGCTGCACGCGCGCGAGCTGGAATGCAAGACAGCTCAGCGAAGACGTATGGAACCAGATTCTTCTTGCCCTCCTTGCCTCATACCCCAGGCACGAATTCGTCGTAGATGGACCGTCTTCCTTGATTGCCGGCATGGGAGATAACCCGCGCCTCCGGCAAATGCAGCGGAGCGAACAGCTCAACGACTTTTTCAGCCTTGTAGCTTCCGCGGATGCCGTGATCTGCTCGGACAGCTTTCCCTGTCATGTGGCGTCCTGGTTCGATGTTCCGGCCGTGGTAACCTTCGGTCCTGCGCCACCCCACCGTTTCGCGCCTACTGCCCCCGGCAGCACAAGTTTGTATCACCGCCCTCCTTGCTCTCCCTGCTTTCAGCAGGTTGGCTCTAAGCCCTGCATGGCCGGTTACACGCAATGTCTCTCGCTGCAGCAAATCACCTCCGACGAAGTTTGCGCGGCGGTTTCCAAAGCAATTGAATCGCGCGCGCGTTCGGCCGTTTCCCGGTAGCCCAACCTCGACCAGACCACAACGCCGCGTTTCAAGCTGAACTCCATCGAGACGCCACCGCACCTCCGTGCGACTCTTCCCCCCGCAATCCCGTCTATATCTGAAGAAGCCAGTCTTCGCGGTCCTGCTCGTAAGACGGCGAGTTATGCGGGTCGATTCTTCATCTCAACCTCCCAGTTGACCCTATAATGACTTCGACCTTTTCAGGCCAGACGGGCCTGCCCGCAACTGGCTATACTAGAGTCAGGTGCATAATCAGCTCCGGCCGCAAGGCTGGTCACCGAATGAGGTCATTGAACCTATGAAATCGCTCTTCGAACGGCTCAGTTCGCGCCGTCTCGCTTCAGTATTTGTCCTTCTGGCCACCCTCTCGGCCGCCATTGTAGCCGGCTCCTTCGCCGCTCACGGAGTCCGCGGGCAAGAAACGCAGAACAGCAGCGCCGACGCCACTCCATTGAAAGTAATCAACACCCCGGTTCCTCCCAACGATTTTGTGAGGATTGCGCATCTGGTCGGCCCCGCCGTGGTGAACATAAACACCCAGACCCTCCCCAAGCAGTCCGCCATCCGGCCCGGCCGCAATCCCCACAGCCGCGTCCAACCCAAGCCGCAAAATCCGGGCGACGATCAGGACCAGGACGACGACCAGCAGGGCCAGGGACAGGGCCAGGGCAACTTCCAGGACTTCTTCAACAAGTTCTTCGGCGGCCAAATGCCCGATCAGGATGGCGGCGACGACGGTCAGGTTCGCGAGTCCTTAGGCTCCGGCTTCATCGTCGATTCCAAGGGCTACATCATCACCAACAACCACGTCATCGAGAAGGCCGACAAGATCTACGTCAAGCTCTCCACCGATCCCGAGAGCCAGGACCTGGGCCGTCCGGCGCGCGTCATCGGCTTTGACAAGGCCACCGACTTGGCCGTAATCAAAATCGACACCAGCACCCCGCTGCCCACCGTGAAGCTGGGCAACTCCGACACCGCACAGGTTGGCGACTGGGTTGAGGCCATCGGAAGCCCGTTTGCGCTGGCGCAGACCGTCACTGCCGGCATCATCTCCGCAAAAAATCGGACCATCGAACCAGGCCAAAGCGGCCAGTTCCAGCACTTCATCCAGACCGATGCGGCCATCAATCCAGGCAATTCCGGCGGCCCCTTGCTCAACATGAACGGCGAGGTCATCGGTGTCAACACGGCAATTTACACTCAATCGGCCGGATACCAGGGCATCGGATTCGCCATGCCGTCCAACACCGTGGCCGACATCTACAACGACCTCATCAGCCCCGGCCACAAGGTCACACGCGGCTCCATCGGAATCCAGTTCCGCCAGGGGCTTTCCGGCGCGGTCAATCGCGTCTACGGCTTCAAGAACGGCGTGCTGGTTCAGTCCATCCAACCGGGAGGTCCGGCTGAGAAGGCAGGCCTCAAAGCTGGCGACATCGTCACCGCAATCGACGGCCGGGCCATCAAGGACGGCGACGATCTCGTCAACGAAATCGCCAGCCGCAGACCCGGCTCGACCGTCCGCCTGGGCTACATGCGCGACGGAAAGCCCGCCGACACCACGGTCACCATCGGCGACCGCGACAAGGTCTTTGCCGACCAGGGTAACGCGCAGGTGGAGTCAGGTCCCGACGACAAGGGCGATGCCAGCGAGGCCAAACTTGGCATCGTTGTCCGTGAAGTCTCGCCGTCCACAGCGGCAAAGCTTCATTCCCCGGGCATGGTCATCCAGTCGGTCCGCTCCGGTTCGTTTGCCGACCTGCAGGGTCTTCAGCCCGGCTTGGTCATCATTCGCATCAACAAGCAGCCCACCGGCGCCACAGAACAATACGATGCCGTGGTTGGCAAGCTCAAAACCGGCGATGACGTGGTCTTCGAGATCGTGGACCCACGCCATCCAGGCGATGGCATCAACTACATTGGCGGCACATTGCAATAGTGCTCAGGTGCGCCGACCGGAACTTCTTCCGGTCGGCGCATTCTCGTGACTCAAGGGATTCTTAAAAATGAGATAATTTTTCCCTTGTCGCATTGCGGGACAGTCCGTTAGACTCAACTCAGTCAGTCACGATCAATTTTGCTCACACGAAGGTGGAACCAGCGTGCTATCACTTCGAGCGACCCTGGCACTTGTACTCTTTGCGGCTCTGGCCGCGTTGCCGTCTTTCGGCTCCCGTGTCCACCGCCCTCCTACCAGCGGAAGCCATTCGCGCACCATCCACAAAGCGGTGGCCAAGTCCCACCGTTCGCACGGCCAACAGGCAATTGATCCGGCTCGCGTTACGGAAATTCAGCAAGCGCTCATCCGCGAACACTACCTGAGTACCGAAGCCAACGGTAAATGGGACGCAACCACCGAAGCGGCCATGCAAAAGTATCAGGCCGATCAAGGCTGGCAAACCAAGCTCATGCCCGACTCCCGCGCAATCAAGAAGCTTGGCCTGGGCCCGGACTACTCCACCGCAATTAACGCCAAGACCGCCACGTTTATCGATCCCCCTCCAGTGACTACAATTCCCCCGGACATCTCTGCCGGTTTCGCCTCAGCCGCGGGCGTAAGTCACTGATCCAGCACCAATCCATACAGGAAAGGCCGCCCGAAGGCGGCCTTTCCTGCGTGGAAGCTTGTGTTACTGACGTCAGAACCGCGCCGCCGGCATTCCCCTCTCCAGGAACTCGTACCGCGGCCGCGTCGTGTCCGGCCCGGAGGTAATGGTGCTATCCAGGTGGATCAGCGAGTCGTCCTTGTCATACTTGGGCCACACCGGCAGCCCCGGTCCATTGGGATCGCCCGTTTTGGCGAAGTTCGTCCAGTAGCTCATCACCTCGTCGCTCAGCTTCCGGTCCTCGGGCCGCCAGACAGCCCCCGGCCTGGTGTCGAGCGTGCCAAACACGTATTCGATGTCGTCGGAGTGGAACGCATAGGAACCCGGATGATACTTGCTCGGCGGCGCAGCCAGCTCAAAGTGATAACGGTAAATCGGCGAATCCCCAGTCTTGCGATGCGCTTCAATCCACTTCCACGTCCCCAGAGCGATAAAGGAATCGCTGCCGTAATCGATAGCTGAGCGCAGCGCCCGCTCGTCGGTATCTGCCGGATACAGGGCGAGATACTCCGCCGCGCGATCCGCAAAAAGTCCGGCTGCCATGCCCCTGAACTGCTCCGCGGTCATGCCGCGCATGGCCACAAAGCTCCCCTCGTCGCGATTCCAGCCGGCCAGCAGCGGCACATGGGCCTGTTTCCCGGCTGCGTAGGTATCGGGCACCGGCTCGGTCAACAGCTTTCCGTCGATCACCGGCGCAAAACCGCCCTTGTTGTTCTTCGCTGCTGCCAGAACCTTGTCGGTTGGCAGGGCGCGCAACTCCTTCAGCGAAGCGACGCCCAACCCGGCCACCCACTCGCCATCCTTCTTCTCGCGAGTATCCAACGTGTCGGTTGGCAATGTGGAGCCGAAAGCTCCGCCGCTCTCGCCGATAGCCTTCGCAAACAGCCCTCGCGCGGCCGGCGACGCCATCAGAGTGCTCACCGCAAACGACCCCGCGCTTTCGCCGAAGATGGTTACATTGTCAGGATCGCCGCCAAACTTCTTGATATTGGCCTTCACCCACTTGAGCGCCTCCACCGTGTCCAGCAGTCCGTAGTTCCCTGCCGCGCCATTTGCCTCCTGGGCCAGGTCCGCGGTAGCAAGAAACCCGAATACCCCCAGCCGATAATTGATGGTCACCAGCACTACGCCCTTCAAAGGCAGAAAGTCGCCATTGTGACGCGGCTCCGAGCTTCCGCCGCCGGAATACCCGCCGCCGTGAATCCAGAACATCACCGGCAGCTTGCTCTTGTCCCTCGCATCGGCGGGTGTGTACACGTTCAGAAAAAGGCAATCCTCGCTCGGCCCGGCGTCCTGGAAAATCATGTCGTCGAAGACGTGATTCTGCGCGCAGCTTGCGCCGAACTTTGTTGCATCCCGCTCGCCTTTCCACTTGGCGGGCGGCTGGGGAGCCTTCCAGCGCAGATCGCCCACCGGCGCGGCCGCGTATGGCAACCCCAGGAAAGCCTTCACTTTACCGTCGTTGATCGTCTTGCCCGTCACCTTGCCCTGTTCGGTTTTCACCGTAAGGGAGTCGGCATATCCATTCGCGGCCAGTCCAACCGCCAGGCTCGCCACAGCCAAAGCACACACCACTTTCAATCCCACTTGCATTGCAATTTTCCTCCGCGGAGTACCTTATCAGGACGACCCGGAGCTTGTGCGAGTTTCAGAAATCAACTCAGGCGCGAAGGTGAGAAATGCAAATCGTGTGCGACTGAAAAGCAAATGGGGTACGATTAATTCCGATGAAGAGCAAATGGACGATAGTTGCTGCCGGAATCCTCGTTGCGACTCTCATTCCCATTCCCTATCTTGCTTCGCCAGAATGGAGTGTCATGGTGGTGGACGAAGGCGGCAAACCAATTCAGGGGCTGCTCGTAAGGTTGGATTACCAAGATTTCTCTACGGAGAGAGTCAGCCGCGAAGAAGACCGCAACACCGACGAGTCAGGGCGCGCAACATTCGCCATGCATAGGTCGTCGGCTTCAGCGCTGCGCAGATGCTACTACACTGCGCTGTCCGCAACGGCACTAGCCCATGCAAGTTTCGGACCGAGCGCATACGTCAACGTGTTTGGCGACCACTTCGAAGGAAGTGCGACCAACGGGCGATTCGTCTATTTTTGGACCGGGCATCCGGATCGTGTGGAATCTCGGATTATCGCGCACCCAATGAAGGATTGAACGTTCCGCCGACGAGATGTGCCCATCATCGTGAAGCGTATTCGCGAATTGCGCTGAAATCGGCTAGCTCAAGTTCCGGTTAGTCAGCCAGGATTTCCTCCTTGCTGATCCCGGCTCTCAGCCATCCAAGCACGTCTCCAACAGTAATCCTCAGCCCACGAATGCAAGGCTGGCCCGATCTTTTTCCCGGCTCGATTGTAATGCGACTCTCTTCCAAGGCGATCTCACTTCTAGTCGTAGGATCGGCAAACCTCACACCATTTCCGGCCCCAGCAAATCCGCAATCGTCTCCCGCCGCCGGATCAGCCGCGCCTTCCCAGACTCCACAAGCGCCTCCGCTGGCCTCATCCGCGTATTGTAGTTCGAGCTTTGCGCCATCCCGTAAGCCCCTGCGTCCAGCAGCGCAACCAGGTCGCCCAGCTCCAATGGCGCAAGCTTGCGGTCCCGCGCAAAAAAGTCGCCCGTCTCGCAAACCGGCCCCACCACGTCCACAGCCCGCGCCCGGCCCGCCCGCGGCCTCACCGGAACAATCTCGTGGTGTGCCTGGTAAAGCGCCGGCCGGATTAAATCGTTCATGGCCGCGTCTGTAATCACAAACGTCTTCTTCCCGTTGCGCTTCACCTGCAGCACCCGCGCCACCAGTGCGCCTGCCTGCGCCACCAGGAACCGCCCCGGCTCCACGAGCAGCCGCCCCTCAAACCCGCCAAGTCCACTCTCGACCGCTGCCGCGTACTCCGCCACCTTGGCCGCTGCGTCAAAAGCCCCGCCATGGTAGTCGATCCCCAGCCCGCCCCCGGCATCAATGGACTTCAGCTCAATCCCCTCCCGCCGCAATTGTCCCACCAGCTTGCTCACCCGCTCCATGGCCGCGCCAAACGGATCAGCCGAGCGAATCTGCGACCCGATATGCACGCTGACCCCATGCGCCTCAAGCCAGCGATTCCCCACAACGCCCTTATAAATCCTCGCCGCCTGCCGGATATCGACTCCGAATTTGTGCTCCCTCAGCCCCGTCGATATATAAGGATGCGTATCGGCAAACACGTCTGGATTCACCCTCAGCGCAAATCGCGCCTTGCGTTTCAGCTTCGCCGCCCGAGCCGCAAGCAGCTCCAGCTCCGCCTCGCTCTCCACGTTGAATTCCAGAATCCCAACCTTCAGCGCCAGGTCGATCTCCCACGCCGTCTTGCCCACGCCCGAGAACACCACGCGATCATGAGCCTCGGGCGCGGCAACCAGAACCCGCTCCAATTCCCCGCCTGAAACAATGTCGAACCCCGCCCCGCGTCCGGCAAGTAATTTCAAAATCGCCAGCGCCGAGTTCGCTTTCACCGCATAGCAAACCAGGTGCTCCCTGTCGGCGAGCGCCCGCTGAAACAACCCCAGCCGTTCCACAATCTGGTCGGCAGAGTAAACATAAAGAGGCGTGCCAAACCGCTTCGCCAGAGTTTCGAGCGAAACCTTGCCGCAATAAAGTGCAGCGCCGCTCTCAGGATAATGAAACGGACGGGACGATGAGATTGTGGATGTGGTCAAGATGATTTTCCAGAGCGAAATCGCTCTCTAGAGCCTACAGCATTTTGTTGGCGTGTCCGACTTGCGATACCGCGCTGGGGTTGCCAACTGTAAAGAAAATTCGAAGTTCAAATGTGATGGCGCGCACACATCTTCCAACATTAATAAATATTCATCGGATCGCTAACAAGTCTTTAACAAAGGTGCCTATGGTCGAGCATGTAGCAAGCCGGAGACGTGGCGTGTGGTTGAGCAGGATCTCCGGCTGTGCAAGGAGACCATAATGAGACGATTGCTATTCCTATCATTTATGTTGCTGGTCCTGGCGCTGCCAGTGTTGGGCCAGTCAGTCAAGGGCGTCCTTAGCGGTGTGGTAAAGGACTCAGGTGGTGCTGTTTTGCAAGGGGCCAAGATCGAATTAATGCCCCCGGTCCGGCCAATAACTACTGACGGACAAGGCGAGTTCACTGTAACCGAACTCCTTCCTGGCACTTACACTGTCACCATCTCGTATGTCGGTTTCGCTCCCTACACGGGAAGCGTCACCGTGGTCGCTGACCAAACCGCTCGCATCGACGCAACTCTCAAGGTTTCGAGGGAGAGCGACGAGGTCATTGTGACCGCTGATCGCCCCCACGGTGAGGCTGAGGCCATTAATCGCACACTCGCCGCGGAGAACATTCTACAGGTGCTGCCGGCCGATGTGATCGTTTCTCTTCCAAATGCCAACATCGCGGATGCGCTTGGCCGCATGGCGTCGGTGACCATCGAACGCGACGAGGGCGAAGGCAAATATGTACAAATCCGCGGTACTGAACCGCGTCTTAGCAACACCATGATCGACGGCGTAACAGTTCCTTCGCCGGAAACAGGAGTACGTCAGATCAAGCTCGACACCATTGCCTCTGACTTGGTGGACTCGGTCGAAATCAACAAGACGCTCCAAGCCAACATCGATGCGGACGGAATTGGCGGTTCCGTGAACCTGGTGACGAAGACCGCGGGTGAAGTGCCAACCGCGACTCTCTATGGAGTCGGTGGCTACACGCCCATTATTGGAGGCCGCGAGGTGGATCAGATGGGCGGCACCATTGGCAAGCGCTTCGGCGCTGACAAAAAGCTGGGCCTGCTGGTGGGCGGAACGTACGATTTCAACGGCCGTGGTATCAACGACATTGAGCCCTCTCCTACCCTGTCCAGCGCCACTCCTCACTACGACAGCATGGACTTGCGCGACTATATTTACTACCGCACGCGCTGGGGCGCGACGGCTAGTGCCGACTACAAACTCGGAGAGGGCTCCAACATCTCGCTGCGCGGCCTATTCTCCACGTTTCGCAACTGGGGAAACAAGTGGGTGTATACGCTGAACGATGGCGACGTTCCCCAATATAGCCAGGATTGGCGCCGCCCCAACATGGCGGTTGGTAGCCTGTCCCTTCAAGGAAAACACGTATTCAATGCTTCGACAATTATCTGGAGCGTATCGGCTGGCCGCTCGCGTTCACTCAGCGGAAGCGGCAGCATCAAGTACAGTTGGGCCGGCGATTCGGGTATCGACTGCACCAATGTTCCTGGCGTCAGCGTCTATCGTCCGGGTTGGAGCGCGGGATGCTTTGGAACCGGCGCCGATAACTCCGAAGACCCAAACAACTACAAAATGAAGTCGTTCGCTCCGCCGACTTCTGGACAAAGCGCACAAGTGAACCTTCAGGCTTCGGGATCTTATTCGAGGCTCTATCACTTCGGAACTCACTTCGGCACCTTTGAGTTAGGCGCCAAGATTCGCAGCGCTCATAAGTTCGACGACACCTACGACGAGTCCTTCACGCCGAACGGCAAAACACTGGTTTCGGCTCATCCGGAGTGGGACAGCGACTTCACCGATCCCAACTACTACGACAAGACTTACCACATTGGCCCGGTTACCGATTACAACAAGGTTGAGAGCTATGTGGATAGCAACGCCGGCTTGTTTTCCTTGAGCGGCGGTCCAGGGGTGAATGCCAACAATTACGACTTTGTCGAGCGCATCCCAGCCGGCTACCTCATGAACACCATCGAACTCACCAGTCGCGTTCGTCTTGTGACCGGTGTGCGTTTTGAAGCCACGCATCTGAACACCCTCAGTTTCGATCCGAACCTCAATCCGGCCCCGACTACCCTTACGTTCAAGGCCGGTGGAGACTATCTCGACGTGTTGCCGAGCGCTTCACTTCGCTTCGCCGTGGACAAGGACTCGGACCTTCGCATTGTCTATGGTCGCGGACTTGCCCGCCCCGATCCGCAGGATGTCACCGCAGCTGTGGGCCAGCCGGATATCACCACGACTCCAGCCACGGTCAGTATTGGGAACCCGAATCTCAAGGCCGAATACGCGAACAATTACGACCTCCTCTACGAACGCTCCTTCAACCATACTGGTCTGCTGCAAGCAGGCTATTTCTACAAGGACATTTCGAACCCGATCGTCACTCTTCAGACATTGACGAACAACTACCAGTACAATCCGGGATCTCCTACCCTGGTCTCCGAGCCTTCCAACGCCGGCAGCGCCCATGTGCAAGGCATCGAGATTGGATTCCAGCAGCGCCTCGCCTACCTTCCCGGAGTTATGAGAGGCGCCGGCATCTCGGCAAACTATAGTTACACATCCTCGCTGGCCAACGAAGTCGACCCGCTGCGCACCGATAGCCCGGCGCTGCTTCGCCAGGCTCCCAATAGCTGGAACCTCAGCCCAACATTCGACACAAGGCACTTCTCGATGCGGGTCGGCATGACCTTCGACGACAAGATGATCTATGCGTATCAATACGAGAACCTCGCCTACGCCACCGATTCGAATGGCAATCCGATCGTCGTCAGCGGCGTTCCACAGACTGTGCCTAATCCGCAAGTCAACGGCACCGCCGGTCCGGCCGGCGATAACTACCTCTATGCGCATTATCAATTCGACACTCAAGCCAGCTACAAGTTACCTCTTGGGTTCGAGGTATATGCCTACGGCCTGAACCTCAACAACGAAGTTTTCGGCTTCTACAACGGCAGCCCGCAGTATGTGGTTCAGCGCGAATATTATCATCCCACCTACGCAGGCGGAATTCGTTGGACCTCTCACCACGAGTAGCAATCCCGAGACTGCAAAGTCTCTTAACCCCGTCCGTGGTCAGCCCTGGTCGAGTGCATCGAGTAGGGCTGACTGTGAACGCGTGTCGAATGTGCGAACGAAAAGGATTCCATCGATGTCAATAAGTTGTTCCATACGAGCGGTCCGAGACTATGACCACTCGGGACTTCCAATCATGGTGAGCGCGGCAATCGCAATCGCGGTTGGCGTTTTCTCGATGGCGGTGCAGGCACAGTCAACAGGATCGCCCTTGAGTTTATCGAAGACAATTCCTTTACCCGGTGTCGTCGGCAAATTTGACCACTTCGCCGTGGACCTCGCAGGCCATCGGCTTCTTGTGGCGGCAACCGGTAATCACTCCATCGAAGTCATCGACCTGAATACGGAAAAGGTCGAGCAGAGTATTACGGGGCTTGGCAAGCCGCATGGCCTTGCCTGGGTAAGTGCTACCGCGAGTCTTTACGTCGCCGATGGTTCGCTTGGTGAGTTGAGGGTTTACAAGGGCACTCCGTTCACACTCGCCGGTTCGATCAAACTCTCAGACGATGCCGACGATATGGTCTCCGACGATGCGCACCACCTGCTGTATGTGGGGCACGGCGGCGGAAGCGCTGCAGCTCCGGGCAGAGTTGCCGTGGTGGATACAGTGAGTTTTACGCTAATTGCGAACCTTCCCGTGGCAGCTCATCCTGAGGCATTGGATCTGGACGCAAAGGGCCGCAGGATATTTGCGAACATTGCGGACTCAAACGAGGTCGCAGTGATTGATGGAGCAACCAACTCGGTCGTTGCGCACTGGAAGTTGACTGGCGCGGCGGAAAATGTGCCAATGGCCTACGATGGCGGGCAGCGGCGTTTGTATGTGGCCTGCAGAACTCCCGCAACACTGCTCGAACTGGACGCTGCTTCAGGCACGGAGCTTTCGCGCGCAGCCGCCGGCGAGGGCGCCGACGACCTGTTCTACGACGCGTCGCTCGGCCGTGTGTATGTCATCGGCGGAGCCGGTGAGGTGGATGCATTCGATGGGAACGGGACAACCATAAAGGCAATCGGAGTGACGCGCACCGTGCCCGGCGCAAAGACGGCGCTGTTCGTTCCATCGCAGAGCGTCCTCTATGTGGGTGTTCCGGCAACCGGCTCGAAATCCGCGGAGATTCGTGTCTACTCCACTTTGGTTCAGAAGGAAAGCAAATGAGGCATTCGGGCGGAAGCTGCGCCGGATTTGGCGTTGTGTCGTTCTTGCTGGCGGTAGCATCTCTATCGGGCGCGCAGAGTGCGCCGCGGAGTGCTAACAGCCAAAGTGGGAACAAGAGTGAGTTGAAGTATGTGGTGATCCTGAGCCGCCACGGCGTGCGCTCGCCAACCGGCAAAACAGATCAGCTGAATCAGTACTCTGTGAAGCCATGGCCGGCTTGGACCGTGCCGCCGGGTTACCTGACCGAGCACGGCGCGAAGCTGATGACTTTGTTTGGCGCATACGACCGCGAGCTGTTCGCCAAAGAGGGTTTGTTCGCCGCAAACGGTTGCGCCGATGCTGAGTATGTGTCGATTGTCGCTGACTCGGATCAGCGCACGCGGGAGACGGGCAAGGCGCTGGCTGCCGGAATGTTTCCGGGCTGCAACGTCGCAGTGCGAGCTCTCGCGGAAGGCACTCCCGATCCGCTTTTTCATTCGCTTGAAGCCGGCACTGGACATCCCGACAAAGCGCTTGCATCCGCGGCGGTCTCTGGACGAATCGGCGGCAACCCGGCAGGCCTGGTGGACGCATACCGCCCCCAATTGGATGCGTTGGAGGAGGTCCTTCAGGGATGCAAGCCCGGGCATGCGTGCGTTGGAGCGAAGAGTTCGCTGTTCGACATTCCATCGTCCATCAGCCCAGGAAAAGGCGACCATCTTGTCGACCTGCGCAGCCCGCTGGGCACGGCTGCAACCATGGCGGAAAACCTGCTGCTGGAATATACCGAGGGCATGGACACCACCCAGGTTGGCTGGGGGCGTGTGGACGCGAACAAAGTGCGCGAGCTGATGCAGCTTCACACGGCAAATGTGGAAGTGGCACAGCGTACCAGTTATATTGCGCGCGCCCAGGCCTCCAACCTGCTCCGCCACATTCTCGATACGTTGGAGCAGGCCGCCACGGGGAAGCCAGTTGCGGGCGCGCTGGGCAAGCCGGGGGACAGATTGTTGCTGCTGGTGGGCCATGATACGAATCTCGAGAACATTGGCGGCGCGCTTGGGTTGTCGTGGATCATCGATGGCCGGTGGAACGATACACCGCCGGGCGGGGCATTGGTATTTGAGTTGTGGAAGGATGGCTCGACAGGAGATTATTCGGTGCGCACCTCGTATATGGCGCAGACGCTGGATCAGATGCGCAACGCCACACCTCATAGCGTCACCAACCCGCCTGAGCGGGTACCGGTCTTCGTGCCCGGATGCAGCGAGGCCGATAGCTCATGCGGATGGAAAGCGTTTCAAGAGGCTCTGCAGGCAGGGACCGACTCGAAATTCGTTAAGTAACCGTCGGCTTTTGACAATCTCGGGAATCGCTCCCGATTTGTGCTTTTCATTTTCTTCTCGCAAGAAACATGAGAATGGCGCGGGGCATTAGCGCCGTCCCAACGGGACTCCGGATGAATTGTTCGTTTCAGCCACCCCGCGCTTCAGCCTCCATTGACCGCCCGTTCATCGCCGCGCGGAATCGTAGGCTTCGCTTTCCCTTTTCGCAGAGATTGCGGATCGTGCCCGCCACATTGCACTGTGATAAGGCTCTATTGCTAGCAGTGCTAGCATTTTCCTAATTTTGTAAACGTTTGCCCATCCAGTTCTGCGCACAATAAAGCACGTTCTTGCGCGCTTTTTGCACCAAAACGCCCTTATTTATGTCATTTTGCACTGCTTTGTCCCACTTTTGAGTGCGCATGTTTGCGTATGCTAAAGCAGTTCTAATTTAACTATTAACAATATGTGCGATAATAATCCTGCCGGAAGAAGGAGGCAGGGTGCAATCGTATTCGCAGGACTTGCGGGAGCGTGTGCTTTGGGCGTTGGGCCGTGGAGAAAGGCCGACAGCGATTGCGCGGCGTCTGGAAGTGAGCCGTGTCTGGGTCTACCAAGTTCGAGATCGAGAACAGAAGACGGGCAAACGGACCAGCTTTCAGATCGGTGGCCATCGCCGGTCCCGCGTGGCGGAGTTGGAATCGGTGCTGCGCGCCTGGATCGAGGCTGAACCCGATCTTGTCTTGTCGGAGTTGTCCGAACGGCTGGCCGGGCAGGGTGTTTTGATTAAGCCCGGCGCCCTGTGGCATCAGTTGAACAAATGGAATCTCACGTTCAAAAAAAACCCTGCACGCCAGCGAGCAAGAGCGCGAGGACGTGCGGCGGATGCGACGAGAATGGGTTGAAGCATTACCGCGGATGAATCCAGAAAAGCTGGTATTCATCAATGAAACGTGGACATCGACCAGCATGACACGGCGCTGCGGACGTGCTCCAAAGGGCCAGCGCCGCATCGGTTCAGCACCGCATGGGCACTGGAAGACGACAACCTTCGTTGGTGCTCTGCGCCGCAGTCGATTGACCGCGCCGATGGTCACTGACGGACCGATGGACGGGGAGATGTTTCTGGCCTATGTGCGCCAGTTCCTGTGCCCGACGCCGCAGCCGGGAGATATCGTTGTTGTGGACAACCTCAGCAGTCACAAGGTGTCAGGCGTCAAGCAAGCTATCCATGCAACTGGCGCAACCCTGCTCTACTTGCCGCCTTGCTCTCCCGACTTCAACCCCATCGAGAAGCTCTTCTCCAAACTCAAAGCGCTACTGCGCAAAGCTGCGAAACGAACCATCGATGAGCTCTGGAACGAGATTGGAAAGCTCCTTAATGCCCTCACACCCAACGAATGCTCAAACTTCTTCTCTGCTTGCGGATATGTAAATACTTAAATCGATACCGCTCTAGGAGTGTGTCGGAGATAGGGAAATTGCTTTCAGTAACCCATTTAGAATCAATCGCATACGTAAATCCGTAGAATTCGTAAGTTAGTGATTCTAAAAGGTTGAAAATCTATTCCCGACAGACTCCTAGTCCGCGGTATTTCTACATCTTGTATCGTCCCAGGTCGTCGTCGTTCAGGCCCTCTAGCCAGCCGCGTAGTTGCTCCGCCGTCGGGCCTTCGGGTGGTCCGGTAGTGTTCAGCTTTGCGGTTTGCATCACCTGCTCCGAAACATAGATCGGGCAATCGGCGCGCAGCGCCAGGGCGATGGCATCGGAAGGTCGAGCGTCCACAGTCATCGGTTCGTCGCCATGACGAAGCCACAAAACCGCATAAAATGTATCATCCTTAAGTTCTGTAATTACAACACGTTCCAGCCTGAAATCCATGTGGTGGATGAGATTTCTAGTAAGATCATGCGTCATTGGCCGCGGCGCGGCAACCTTCTCGATCTCGATAGCGATTGCGTTGGCTTCGAAGATTCCCACCCATATGGGCATCACCGTTTCGGATGCAACATCTTTGAGAACAACGATGGGCATATTGGTGGCCGGGTCCATCATCAGCCCCCGAATCCGGACTTCGATGATGCCGGCATCCACTTCAGCCTTGCCCTGCGCCGCAGTCAATTTCTTCAGCTCGGCTTCAAGCCTGGGCAACTCAGCTTGCCTAATCTCGACCGCGCGGTCCAGATGCCCTTTGCGTGCCTGCTCGTCGGCTTCGGTACGCAATGCCTCGATCCGTTTCTTCAGGTCGCTTTCCATGGCTCTCCCTTCCCTCGTCGCGTCTGCTCCAATCTTAGACTGTTTCGCCCACCAGACTGTTCGGATGAGTTGCAGTGATTCTTACCTGGCAGTAGCTGCCAGGCGCCGGAGCGATGGGTTGCGAACAAATGAAGTTGACCGGCTTGTTCTGGCTGCTTCGTCCTGTGACCTGGCCGCGCGCCGGGTTAAGTCCCTCTATCATCACTTCCATTACCTGCCCTAAGTGCTTGGCATAATTGACTCTTTGTATTTCACGCTGCCGGTCAAGCAATGCTTGAAGCCTAGTCGCTTTTTCCGTCTCCGGGATGGAATCGATCATGGTAAGCGCGGGTGTATTGGGTCGAGCGGAGTACTTGAACCCGAAGACGCAATCGTATCCGACTTCCGCAAGAAGGTCCATAGTCTGGATAAAATCGTCCGCTGTCTCGCCTGGAAATCCGACAATGATGTCCGTCGAGAGCGAAATGGAGCGTCGTGCGGACTTGACCCAGGCAATCCGCTCCAGGTACCACTCAGGGGTGTACTCCCGCGCCATCGACTTCAGCACCCTGGCGGAGCCCGACTGCACGGGAAGGTGTACATGGTCGCAGAGCGTCGGCACCGCGTCGATGGCGTCGACAATATCGCGAGTAAAATCGCGAGGGTGGCTGGTGGTAAAGCGAACGCGCCGAATTCCGACCACCTCACCGACGGCCGTCAACAGCTCCGCGAAGCTTCGCTTCCCTTCCGGATCGCGGTAGCTGTTCACGTTCTGCCCCAGAAGCTGGATTTCGGTGTAGCCCATGTCGGCGATGCGGCGAGCTTCGGCCAATACGGAATCGGACCCGCGGCTGCGCTCCTTGCCCCTGGTGTACGGCACTACGCAATACGAGCAGAACTTGTCGCAGCCTTCGATTATGGTGATGTAGCCGCGGTAGGGGTTCTGGCGGGCTGTAAACTCGGTCTCGAAGGTCTCATCGGTCTGGCGGTCGTCCAGGCCCGTGATGCGGTTCTCGCCAGCTTCAAGCCGGGCCAGCATCTCAGGCAGCTTGCGGTAGGAGGCAGACCCGGAAACCAGCGAGACATACGGCGCGCGCTCGAAAATCTTCTCGCCTTCCTGCTGGGCCACGCAGCCCAATACGCCGAAGCGCTTGCCGGCCTTGTGCAGCTTCTTGTAGTCGTTGAGGCGGTTGAAGACCTTTTGCTCGGCTTTGTCGCGGATGGAGCAGGTGTTGTAGAGGATCAGGCCGGCGTCCTCTTCCACTTCCACCTGCCGGTAACCCTCGTGAAGCAGGGTGCCAATCACCTTCTCGGAGTCATGGGCGTTCATCTGGCATCCGAAGGTTTCAAGGTAGAAGGTTTTATCGGTTGCCATAATAATCCTGAGTATAGCGTGATTTGGGTCACACCTGCTTCAGCGCAACCCGGTGTGCAGGTAGGCCAGCAGCGCTGCCATCTGTTCTTCCGTGAAGCGGCCAGCGAAGGAAGGCATCATTCCCTTGCCGGTGAGGACGTTTTGCCGGACTGCCGCGTCCGTGGCGGGAGCTCCACTGGGAAGCGTCTGCCGGTCAAAGACGCTGCGCAAGTCCGGCGGGACCTTCTTCAGGGCGAGGTCGTTGTCTTCGTGGCAGTGGGCGCAACGGGCCTGGTAGAGGTGTTTCCCTGCCGCTTGCTGGCCGGTGAGCGCCGGAGCCGAGTGGCAGCCAGAAACAAGGACACCCATACTGGCTGCCGTCCCCGCCAGAAACGCCGCCCAGCCGCTCCGTTGCATTGCCAATGAAAGGACCCTAAGCATCCGCCTTCTTGGCAAACTGCGCGCTGACATAATCCCAGTTGAGTACCTGGAAGAAAGCTTTTACGTATTCGGGACGCCGGTTCTGGTACTTCAGGTAATAGGCATGCTCCCACAGGTCTATGCCGATTACCGGCTGGTGGCCAACAGTCAGCAGGCTGTCCTGGTTGGGGGTGGTCGCGAGCTCGATTGTGCCGTCTGGCAATTTGGCCAGCCAGGCCCAGCCGCTGCCGAAGACTGTCATCGTTGTCGCGGTTAGCTTCTCCTGGAACGAGGAGACGTTTCCGAACCTTGTATTGATGGCCTTCAAAAGCTCACCGGTGGGAGCCGAGCCGCTTTTGCCCAGAGTCGGCCACCAGAAGGAATGGTTGGCATGGCCTCCGCCCTGGTTGCGCACGGGGGGACGGGCGGTTTCGGACAAAGAACTGAGATTCGTCAGCAGGTCGTCAAGGGATTTGCCGGCCAGCTCAGGATGTTGGGCCATGGCGATATTCAGGTTGTTCACATAGGCCTGATGATGCTTGTCGTGGTGCAGATGCATGGTGGCGGCATCGATGGTGGGCTCGAGCGCGTCGTAGGCATAGGGTAATGGCGGCAGCGTAAAGGGACCCGCTGGAGGCGGTGGCGCAGCCGGAGGCGCGGTTGCGGCAGGAGTTTGGCCGGCGGAAAAACCGTCGGCACGCAGGGCTTCGGTCAACAGCAGGGCGCTTGCCGCGCCGCCAAGGTGCTTGATTGCAGTTCGCCGGTTCATCATGATTCGAGGAAACCTCCATTCGGTTCGATGCTCAGCAGTAGTGAAAGTCTGCGCGGAAGGAGGCGTTGCCGTCAACCCTCCTGGATTTACGGCCTGTCGGGATTGTCGCTTCCGGCGGGCTCAGCCCAACTGTTCGTCTAAATTGGCGCGCCCAGCGACGACGAGGAATATCGGTTCCCGCTGAAAATCGCCGTCACAAATTGGAATCGGAAGCCACCCTACTAAGAGCGGAGGGGGCCTATGCCCCGCCCTGCGAACCCTTCACCGCGATTCGGAAAGAAGCCGGCAGCGGAATCCCCCAAGGGTTCGGTAAAAGAGTGAATTCGAATGACTTTGAACAGAACGCAATGGAGTGGAACAGGATTGAAGACATTGGGCTGTATAGCGCTTGCTCTGCTGGCAACGGCAGGCGCACAGCAGGCAAAGGCCGTAACGGTCATCCATGCGTGCGCGCATAACGGGACCGGCGATTTGCGGGTTGTGGCTTCGAGCAGCGAATGCAAAAGCGATGAGCATTTTCTCTCGTGGGACGAGAAGGGGCCGGTTGGACCGGCTGGACCCAAAGGCGATGCGGGCGCGACGGGTCCTGCGGGTGCGGCAGGGCCTGCTGGAGCGGCCGGACCGAAGGGCGCCACGGGTGCGACGGGGCCACAAGGTGCGGTTGGAGCTACGGGAGCGACCGGGGCAACCGGAGCACAAGGTCCTGCTGGGCCTGCAGGAGCTACAGGCGCCGCAGGGGCACAAGGCGTTGCAGGGACGGCTGGACCTGCTGGACCAGCTGGACCCACGGGACCGCAAGGACCGGCGGGCGCTCCTGGGACCGGGGCGATTCCGGCGAACCTGACGGCAATATCGGATCAGTTGGGGACAAGCGGGTACGCAAAGGAGAATCTGAACTTCGACGCGACCTGCATGATCGGCGATTTGATCTTGAGCGTGAACTCGTATGGAGGCGGAGGCGCGGCAATTCCCGCAGATGGGCGCCTGCTGCCGATTGTCGGCAACACCGCTCTGTTTTCGACGATGGGGAACAAGTTTGGCGGAGACGGAACGACGGACTTCGCAGTACCGGATATGCGGGCATTCGCGCCGACCGGTATGCAGTACTCGATTTGTGTATTGGGGAACTTCCCCTCGGAGAACTAACTTCCAAGGTTGTAAACCATGCAGGGGGTCCGCATCTGGTCTGCGGACCCAATTTTTTTGAGCGGAATTGGAAGGCGGATTCCCTTGGCGCCAGCGGGTGTCGCCGTCGATTGTTTACGCCACTCAGGACAGATAGACCGAAATTCTCATCGATTGGAATGGATTCTCCGCGCGGTTTTCAGAAGATTGAGCGCGGGTTCCTTCGCATTCGATATGCTGGTTTCATGCAGCTTCCCACCTTATCTCAGATTCACGACGCGCAGTCCATCGTGTATCGCCACATGCCGCCCACGCCCCAATACCGGTGGCCGCTAATCGAGGCGCGCCTTTCGGCAGGAAAGCCGGCTGGAACTGTGACCGGTACCGAGGCCTGGATCAAGCACGAAAACCACACGCCCGTGGGGGCATTCAAATTGCGCGGCGCTCTGGTTCATGGGTACTGGCTGAAGGAGACCCAGCCCGAGTTGGCCGGCGTAGTGGCCGCCACACGTGGAAACCATGGCCAGGGAGTGGCGATGGCGGCGCGGCTGCTGCGACTCAAGGCCGTCATCGTGGTCCCGCACGGCAACGACAAAGACAAGAATCGCGCCATCCAGGCCCAGGACGCCGAACTTGTTGAGCACGGCCACGACTTTCAGGCGTCTCTTGAGTTTGCCCGCACCCTCGCCGTCGAGCGAGGATTCGCGATGGTCGATTCTTTCCATGAACGGCTGGTGATGGGCACGGCGACTTATGCCCTGGAGCTTTTCAAGGCAGCGCCCCCGCTCGAAAGGGTTTATGTGCCCATTGGCCTAGGCTCGTCCATCTGCGGAGTGGCGGCGGCACGGAATGCCTTGGGGATGAAGACGGAGATCATCGGCGTGGTGGCTGCCAAATCCCCTTCCTACTCGCTCAGCTTCAAGCAGCGCAAAATCGTGGAGGCTCCGGCGACGACCGCGATCTCCGATGGGCAGGCGTGCCGGACTCCCAACATGGATGCGATGGAGATTATCTGGAGCAACGTCGCGCGCATGGTTGAAGTCAGCGATGCCGAGATTGCCGAGGCTATGCGCGCCTATTTCCAGGACACGCACAACGTGGCCGAGGGCGCGGGAGCCGCGGCACTGGCCGGCGCTCTCCAGGAGAAAGAGGACCTGGCTGGCAAGCGGATCGGGATTGTTCTCAGCGGCGGCAACGTTGACAGCGAGAAGTTTGAACGGGTGTTGACTGGAGTCCTCTAGGATTGGGCGCAGGATTGCGTACGGTGAAAATCTGGCTATGTTGGCTGTGAAGGAATTTTCCCTCTCAGTGCAATTGTTTGCACATGCTTACCCATCGACTTTGAAGTAGTCACCCAAATTGGCCGAAAACCACAGAACGAAAGTGGCCATGGAAATGCAAGTCAAAGTCGCAAGTATATGTAACTCGATTCTTGTGAACCGTATGCATCGGCTTGCTTGTTTCCCAAATTGAATAGCTGAATCCCGCAATTGAATTTGTCAGTGCTGCGATACCCGGTTCATGTTTTTCGACAAGATTCGGATTTTCCCGAAGGAGGATCAGTAGTGACGCGCAAATTCCTTACTCGAAATCTGGCTAACGCGCTGCTTGGGGCCATTGTTCTGACGCCCTTTGCCGCGGCCCATGCCGACCAACTGTTGAACATTACCTATTTTCAAATCGCCCATTCCGATAACGACGGCGGCAGACTTTGCTGCAGCAACAGCTCAAACTATGTACAAAGTACTTTGGGTGTAAACGGTTTGCCGGTTCTGAACCCCGGCGGCGAGAATGGCCCAGTTCCAGACGACGTCCTCGGCGACGGTGAACTCACCTGGTGGAGCCCAACGCTGAACAACGGAGGCTCTGGCGGATCGTCCGACGTTACCCAGACCGGCACGGGTACAGTGTCGATCCCGTACGCCAATAACGATTTTTATTCACCCAACGGTACCGGCTCGAATGACTCGACCTATTACCAGGCGGCCATTATGTCGGGTACGTTAAGCGTGCCATCCCCGGAGACGGTCAGCTTTACTCTATCCTCCGACGACATGGCTTTCGTTTATATCAATGGACAAATTGTTTGCGATGACGGCGGGGTTCATGGAGCTTCTCCAACGAACTGTACTTCGGTGGTCCTCTCCGGAAGCAATAATACGATCGAGCTGTTTTACGTCGATCTCGATCCCTCCGGAGCGGCGCTGGACTTCACCATCAATACCGCGGGAATCAACACAGCGCCTCCGCCTGCCACGCCGGAGCCGGCTACGTTTACGCTTCTCGGCAGTGGATTGTTGGGTCTGGCAGGCGTTGTACGCAGGAAGATTGGCAGCGGCACATAGTTTCCGCCCGCCATTCCGCTCAACCTGAAAGCCCCTGCTTTGCCGGCAGGGGTTTTCTTTTGCGTATGATCAATCTGGACTGACCTTCGCGTCTATCCGGGAAATTCGGGAAACGCGCACCAGGGAGAACGAATGACGGAAAAGGCCGAACTTCTGACTCCGATGGCCCACGCTGCGCAGAATCGCTGTTTTGGCTGCGGACCGGCCAATCCCGCGGGACTCCACCTCGAGTTTCTGCTTGCGGCGGACGATTCTGTTGTTTGCCTCGCGGCGATTCCAGACACCTTCGAGGGCCCGCCAGGCTACCTGCACGGCGGCATTATCGCCACATTGATGGACGAGACCATGAGCAAGGCCGTGCGTGCCAAGGGACTGACAGCCATGACTCGCCAGTTGGAGATCGATTACCTGCGCCCGGTTCCCAGCCTCGCGCCGATTCGCATCGAAGGGTGCGTTTTGCGCAGCGAAGGCCGCGCGCACTGGACAGAAGCAAGAATTCTGACTGAAAAAGGAACGGTTCTGGCCACCGGCAAGGGGCTGTTTATCGAGCTTCGCCCCCGATAGAGCGGATCGGAGATTCTCCTGCCGGGCTACTTGAGCTGCGCGAGCCAGTTGATCACAGTCGCTTCGAGAAAGATGCGGTGATCGGACCAGCCATGGTCGGTTGCAATGTGGATTGCCTTCACATTTTGATTCCCTTCCGCGACAACCTGTTTCACAAGCACATCGGTCGATGGGGCAAGCCCGTCGTTGGCCGAGAGTACCAGAAGCGGCGTCTGGCTCAGGCCGGCAACGTCGCTTGAGAATTGAAACGCTTTGGCATTGGCAATCACCTCATCGGCCATGCTTTCAGCCGTCACTCCGGTCAGGGATTCCATGTTGTCGGTCATCAACGCGACAACCTTCTCGCGCGGCTGCATAGCCATCGATCCCATGTCGGCGGCGCTGATGAGAATTGCTCCGACCAGCGCGTGGTCATGAGCGGCTGTATGCACAGTGACCCAGCCGCCCATGCTGTGCCCGACGATGGCGATACGTTTGGTGTCGATTCCCAACCGGGTGGCGATGGCGGGGTCGCGAAGGTAGGCCAGAACGGAATCCGCATCTTCCCGGTTTTGAGCGAAGCGATAGACGCCAGGGCTTCCCCAGGAACCGCGATAATTGAACGTCACGGCATTCCAGCCTGCCCGGCGCACGGCCTGCGCCAAGTCAAGATTCTTCTCGTTGCCAGGCAATCCATGGCAGATGACCAACGTCGGGAATGGACCTGCCCCGGAAGGCCGGTAGACCAGTCCATTGATTAACACCCCATGGCTGGGAATGTGCAGCACAGCCATTGCGGCGGGGTGAGCCGCGTCTGCGGGAGGGTCGGTAAAAATGGCTGCTGGAACCGACTGGGCGATGGCGGAGGCCGCCGAAAAAACCGCAATTGCGAGGATGAATCGACGCATGATGGTTGCTCCCGAACAAGGTGGTCAACGACTTGCAGGTCTGTTTTCGATCGTATCAGGCACGCGACGGCGGCCGACCCGCGAGATGGGCCGATTGCTTAAGACCGGGGCTGCCATGTTCGAATTTGCGATCTCTAACGCGCAATTTTCTGTAGTATGGATTGCATTGTTCCCGCAAAGGCCGGCTCTAATGTATTCAAAGACTCATTTGAAGAATGCAATTCGACTCGCGGAATTGGCTCTCGCGCCCTTTCTGCTGATCTCGGCTGCGCTATCCGCGCAAACTACATCTCAAACAGTGGACGCGATCGAGCACTTTGAACAGGATGCGCCAATTCCGCAGCCGGTGCCCGGCGTGCCCAACCTGATGCGGCTGGAAGGAATCGATGCCGAATCTGGCATTCATTATGTGCGCCTGTTGCTCTCGCTTCCGGCAGGCGCGGATGCATCCACCGCTGCGCCGCCGCCGCGCTTCACGATTGAGTGCCAGGAGAACAACGGCAAACGCGACCTGTGGTGGTTTGCGAGCTTTGGGGGCGTGACGGACAGCGCATTCGTGCCGCCATTCCATGCCACAAAGAAAATGCCTAATGCGCCGAAATACCCCAATGTGAACATCAAGATGACCTTCGAGGGCTACATCAAGTGGAAGCCGTTCATCAAAGGATGGGCGGTCTTGCGCTCAGGGGAGTTGAAATACCAGAATCCCGGGATGGGCAGCCCCAATATGGAGAGCCCGCGTTACTTTATGCAATATCTCAATTCCCTGCCCGGCTTGCGCCTTTCTTATGCCAAGCCGGCGGGAGGTAATCCGCCGGAGGTCTTCTTTCAAGCCCAGCCGATACTCGACGAGATGAAGAAGACCCCGGCGTGCGGACCGTGAAGCCCCTTTTGAAGAGAACATGACTTTGATCCATCGAGGCGATCTGAAGACCGCCTCAATTCCGATTTAGTGGATCATGTTGATGGTTTCCTGGGTAATGGTGTCGAAGGTGGTTACCGCCTTGGAACTCGCCTCGAAGGCGCGCTGGGCGATGATCAGGTCGGAGAATTCGGCGGAGATGTTCACATTGGACTCTTCGAGCGCGCCATCCGTCACCGTGCCAAGGCCGGATGTGCCCGACGTCCCAATCGCAGCCGTACCGCTGGCCAGCGTGGCAGCATATTCGCTGTTTCCCATAGCCTGCAGACCCTGGAGATTCGATACGTTAGCCAGTGCCAGTTGTCCTACATTCTGCTGCTGGCCGTTCGAGTAGGTGGCGGTTACCGTGCCGTTGGTGCCGACAGTGAAGCTCTGGTATTCACCGCTGGCGTATCCGTTCTGCGTGGTCGAGGCAATGGCGGAGGTTGTGTCCACCTGGCTGATGGTCGGGCTCCCGCTCGCACCCAGGATGTTCCACGTCATATTCAGAGTTGCGGCGCCATCGGAGAGTCCCGAAAACGAGATGCCGCTCACGTCCGCCGCAGGGCTGATCAGGTTGCCGTTCGCATCGAAGATCATTGACCCGCTTGCGTTGGAGGATGAGACCGGATCCTGTACCACGGCGCCAGTCGTAGAAATATTGGCGCCGGTAAGAGACAACTGTCCCCCAGGCGTGGATGAGGCTTTCACATTGTCTATGCCGGCAAGTCCCAACTGGGCATTCAGCGCTGCTGCATACGTAGCAACCGTCTCCCCTGGGGTAACCACGGGCAGGGCGATAGTCGCCGTTGCGCCGGTGGATGTTTCCCCGGTGATCGCAAGGTTTGTCGACGGATCGACGCCTGCCACGGTTCCACCGCTTGAGCCAAAGTTGTAATTGATGGTTGAGCCAGTCATATCCTGGGTTACGCTTCCCGCGGTTGCCGTGGCGGTGGGCAGAGTGACCGTCAACACGCCGCCACTGAGAGTTGCCGCTGCCGGGACAATCGCATTGATCTGGGCCTGGAAGGCGGATACCGATTCTCCGGCCGCAGGCACCGCCACCGCCGTTCCGCCGATCGAAAGGGTGGTTCCGGGGTCAACCGTGGCCAATGCGCCGTCGCTCGTGGTGAAGTTGTAGGTGTAAACCGTGTTCGCGCCTGAAACGGTGCTGGCGGGCGTCACGGTACCGCTAACCGCAGCCGCGGTTGCGGGCGCCGGAACCATGGTGTCCGGCAGCGAGACGTTGTAAGACCAGTCGTTGGTCCCCGTCTTGGTGTAAGTTACCGTGGCTTCGTAGCTTTTGCCCATAGAATCGTAAACCTGCACCTGTCCGGGGACGCTGGTGCCCACCGCTGCCGCGGAGTCGAGCGTAGCGGTCATTCCAAATGTGGTGGTGGCCTGTGGCGCTTCCACCTGGCCCACCGGGATGTTGATCGAAGAAAGCGCGGCATTGGGGTTCACAACCCCGTTTACCGCCGGATAGCCCATCACGCTCAGCCCGTCCGAGGAGATCAGGTTTCCGTTCGAAGCCAGGGAAAAGTCGCCCGCGCGGGTTAGAACGTTACTGCCTCCGTCGTTGAGAACGAAGAAGCCGTTGCCATTCAACTCCATGTCCGTCGAGTTGCCGGTGGTGTCGCTCGATCCCTCGGAGAAGCTGGTCTCATTGGAAGCGACCTGCACTCCTTCGCCCAACTGAATCGCATCCCCGGAGCCGGTCGATCCAATCTGCTGCGAAAACAGGCTGGAGAAGTTGGTCGTTTGGGCTTTGAAAGCCGTGGTGCTCATGTTGGAGAGGTCGTTCGCGATCGTGTTCAGGGCCGTCGAATCGGAGTTGAGTCCGGAAAGCGGAATATAGAAACTTGCCATTGTGGTTCTCCTCTGTCTGCCATCCTTGGTTTACGCGAGCCGTCTTGGGGCCGGCGGGTGATCGAGATTCATTGAACTCCGAACGAACCCCCGGCGATCGTCTGCGCGTGGGACCGTCCGTTCAGTGCATTTCCCACCCGCTGCGCCGCTGGATTGGTCTCGGGAATGCTGAGGTTGCCGGGAGCGGTTAGCGAAGATTTGGCGTGTGTTGCGGCAGCGCTCGCCGTAGTTATTGAGGCGGCAGCGGGTTGGCTTGCGGCGGCCAAGGCGCCGCCCTTGTGAGCGGGCGTGTGAACCTGCGCTGTTGCGCCGCTGCCGGTAAGACTGCTGGGAGTTGCGCCCGTGACCGGGGTGGTGGGAGCGGAAGTGGTGCTCGAATCGGTTGTCAAAGTCTGGTTGATGTCGATCAGTTGTTCCAGGCTGTTCACCGAAACAAGCTGGTTAATGTACTCGTTGGGATCGACGTTCGCCGTGGGGTCCTGGTTCTGCATCTCGGTCACCAGCAGGGTAAGAAAATCATTCGCCGAGACAGTCGCCGAGTTGGTGCTTGAACTGCCGGCGCCGCTCGTTCCGCCAGTGCTGCCCGATGCGGGTGTTGAACTTGCCATCGGAGTTGCGCTTTTGCCGGTCAGAGCTTGCCCCGCCGTCATTGGATGATTCAGAATACTTGCCATTGCCGCCATTTTCCGCCTTCTTTCTTGCTCATTCGCCTTGACTTTGTGCCTTGTTCCATCCGGCTGTCGCGCCAGCCGACTCGTGACTCTCTGCCAACCTCATCCGGCCATTCTCTGACCCTTCAGGCTATTACCGATATGTGCGCGCCCCCCGGTTTTCGAGTGTCATAAGTTGAATCCGCACCGGTTGCCTGAGGCGTATGCTCCGAAGAAGCTGCCGTCGCGATTGCGGCGGTGCCGGTTCGAGAGCTCGGTTGCGCCTCGGAATAGGCCCCTTGCCCATCCTCCCGCCCCGCTCCCTGGTGCATGGTTTCGCTTCCCTGCCGACCCGCGCCCGACCCCGCGGAGCGGCTATCGAACTCGGCCAGCGTCAGCGAGTCGACCGGTGTATGGCGGTCGGCCAGATAGGTATTCAATCCAGCCATGTGTCCGCCAAGCGCCAGGGACGCATCTGCCGAACCAGGAATCAGCGCGGCATGAATCCCGCCTCCGCTGGTATCCGCGCGGACACCGATCCAGCCCAGGTTCGGGTCCTGGAACCCAGCTTCCGCCCGCTGCGCGCCGGCATGAATCCAGGTGTGCGAGCCAGTGGCGATTCCCCCGTCGATGGCGGCAAATGTATCGCCGGGCGATCCGCCGCTGTTGGTTGTGGAAGAAGCCAATCCCGAACCTTCGCTGGTAGTCGCTCCCATCGCGGCAGAGTCGCGCACCGGCGCCACGCTCGGCGCTTCCTGAGCCGGAACGCCGGGTTGTGCCCCATGGAGCGGATTGGCTTGAGGAACCGATTGTCCGCTGCTGGTCCCATGAGCGGACCGCCAGGACGCTTCGGTGGCGGTTCGCGTGCTTCCCGCGCCCGCTGACGTCGTCGCCGGGAATTTGGACTCGATGGCCTGGGCTTCGGCGGGAATGGCGGTAATTGGCGCAGGCTGGATGAGATCGGAGCTAGCTGGGGCCGGCGCTGGACTGGAGCTCGCCGACGCCGGAACAACGCCGGCGGGAAGAAGCGCGGCCGGATGCGTTGGGTGTGGCTGCGCCGTTTCCAGTTGAGAGTCCGGAAGTTGACTCAAAACACTGGGCCGGCCTGAAGCCTCGGGCTCCACGGTTTCCGATAGCGCCTGACTTGGGCTTGGCGAGGGCGTATTGTCCCGCTGCCGGATCTGTGCCGGAGCCTGTTTTGCGTCCGAAGAGTCTGAAATCGAGTTGGCCGGAGCGGTGGAGGATCTGGATGGATAAGACGACGCCTCTTTTCCCAGCCGGTTCATCGCAGCCCCTGAGGCTCCGGGAGCCAAGGGAGCGAGCACCGCGGAACCTTCGGCCGCATCCGGCCGGCCTGGATCCACCTGCGAGCCCGTCGGAGGCGGCGTTCCAGGGTGCGGGGCGGGCCGCGTGGGTTCGGCGAGTATGGGAATGGAAATTACCGTGCAGGAAAGACCATAAGAATTCTCTGGCGGAACTGGCGGCAGCGTTTCGGAGGCTTTTTCAACGCGGGTATTCCTGGTCGGGCCGCTTGAGCGCGCATCCTGAACAGATTCAGACGGATGGGCTTTGGAGAAAGCGTTTTCGGCAAGGCTGGCGGTCGGCTGCGGATTCGCTACCGCTGCGGAACGCGAGGCGGCAAATCGAGCACTGGAAGGGCCTTGCCCACTCCCTGTCGCATCCAGGGCGGTGGCTGCGACGGCGCCAGGCGCCGTTGAACCCTTCCCCGCCGCTTTCATCCTATCGATTTCGAGTCCCGCTGGAGCGGAGGCTCCGCTATCGTTCGCTCCAGCTCCTTGCCCATCCCCGAGGTTCGTCCCCGCGCCCAGGGCGGCCAGAACCGATTGCCAACTGGATCGGAAACTCTGCGCGCCGCCAGCAATGGTCGACGATGGAAGTGAGCCGGTCAAAAGTGTGCTTTGAGACTTGCCCGGCGTTCCCGCCTGCGTCTGCCTCGTTCCAGTGTCGGAGCGCCCCCCAGGTGTAACGTCGATTGCAGCGGCAACAGTCATGCCCGGAATTGGAGCAGCCGCCATGCCAAAGAAAATCGCTCAAGGTTAGAGCATTGTCACGAAAAGGAAACGCAATCCCGATTTGGAATGCCGGGAAAACCGAATTCCGGTTTTCTTCTCAAGATTCGCCGGCTGCGCGATCATCTTCCAGAACGCGGAATCCAGAGACCGCAGGCGAGGCTGTCCGGGACTCAGCATGCGATCGATGCAATCGGGACCGGTGCCAGTCGTCGAGCGCCTGCTGGCTGCGCCGGCCCTCCTCTATCTCCACCCGTGCCCCCTCCTCCTGAATCAGCGTCTCGGCTTGCCGGCGCTCGACACGCTTCCCAAGGAACTGACGCCGGAGATTGTCCACTTCCTGTTTGGCCAACTCGATTCTTGGAGCGAGATGAGCCGAATGACGTACGGCCGCGCTGCTCTCTTCCAGTGCCGCCAGCCGGTCAGCCAACTCCCCCGAGCGCGCGCTTGCCGTCAGCAGCCTGCGCCCTTGCCGATCCCGCTCGGCGGCGGCGGCTTGCGCGGCTTCCAGGCGGTTGAGTTCCGCGAGCGCCGACTCGACCGCAATATTGCACTGCTCTTCCTCGATCTCCCGGATACGCAGCAGACGGCGCAGAGCGCGCGAGGCGGCCATCGGCTCAAACCTCCTCGGCCAGCGCCCCGAGGCGGCGAACGCAATCCGCGAAGCGAACGCGCTCGGTCGAGGTCTGGGTCATGAACGCCCGCATCGCGCCGCGGCAGCGCAGAGCGCGATCCAGATCGACGTCCGATCCCGGCTTGTAGGCCCCGATGCGCACCAAATCTTCCGAGCGGGCATAGACCGCCATCAGCCGCCGCAAAAGCGCCGCATGCTCGCGGTGATCGGGCTTGGTCACGGCCGGCATCAAACGGCTGATCGAGTCCAGCACCTCGACCGGCGGGTACCATCCCTCGGCAGCCAGGTTGCGGGAAAGCACCACATGGCCGTCGAGCAAAGACCGCACCGCGTCCACAAGCGGGTCCTGCTGATCGTCGCCTTCCATCAGCACGGTGTAAAAGGCGGTGATCGAGCCTGTCCGGAACTGTCCGGTCCTCTCCACCAGCCGGGCCAGCCGGGCAAAAACCGAAGGCGTATAGCCCTTGGCCGTCGGCGGCTCTCCGGCCGCCAGGCCAATCTCCCTCGCCGCCATGGCAAAGCGCGTCAGCGAATCGAGCACCAGCAGCACATGCTTGCCCTGAGCGGCGAAAAACTCGGCAACGGTTGTGGCCGCCAGCGCCGCCCTCATGCGCATTAGCGGCGACTGGTCGGAGGTGGAAACCACGACAACCGAGCGAGCGCGGCCTTCCACGCCGAGCGAGTCCTCGAGAAACTCACCCACCTCGCGCCCGCGCTCTCCCACCAACCCAACCACGGTCACATCGGCCTCGGTGTTGCGGGTCATCATGCCGATCAGCGTGCTTTTGCCTACTCCCGATCCGCCGAAGATGCCCACTCGCTGGCCGCGGCCGACGGTCAGCAGCCCGTCCAATACGCGGATTCCTGTGCCCAGCGGCGTGCGGATGGGCACGCGATCGAATGGGGAACGCACCGCCCCATCCAGAAGCAGGCTATGGCAACCGGCGGGCGGACGCCCCCCGTCGATCGGCGCGCCCATCGCATTCAGCACCCGTCCCATCAACCCGGCTCCCACCTCAATCTGCGGATGCACACCCATGGCCGCCACGGTGTCTCCGAAACGAATCCCCTCGGTCGTCTCAACCGGCATCGAAAGCACATTCGAGCCTTTGAACCCTATGACCTCCGCCAGGTGCGGCAGGCCGTGCTGGTCAAGGATCTCGCAGCACTCGCCCACCGAGGCCAGCGGACCCGCCGATTCAATGGTCTGGCCCACGGACTCGAGAACCTGCCCGCGCCAGCGCCACGGCTGCAAGCGGCTCAGACTCTCGAAGTAGCGATTCAATTGGGTGACTGGGGGGGTGTTCATCTGCTGGTCCCGCTGAGTTGACGGGCTTTCTCATTCGCATCGGAGGTTGCAGCTTTGGGTTCCCCGGCGCGGTCGAAGAATCCGCGCTCAATCTCGCCCAGTTGCGAGCGAATCCCCAGATCCACCGAGCCGAGGTCTGTCTCGATCACGCAATCGCCGAGCAGCATCCCGGCTCCGGCCAGCACCGTGGGTTGTACGGCCAGTTTCGGCAACAAAGCAACGGTCTCGGTCCAAAGGTCCAGTTCACCCGGAGGTACGCGCAACCGCACCTGGGTCGATCCCGAGAGTTGGCCGAGAGCCACCCGCACCGCCCCGGTCAGCAGCAGGGGATCCATCTGCGACTCCCTGCGAAGGATGCGCGCCGCCACCGCCAGCGCCAGCTCCACCACCTCATGTTCAACCGCGCGCAGATACCTGTCCCGCTCCTCGGTGAAGCTCACAATCAGTTCGGCCCCCTGGCGCCTGCGCTGTTCTTCCACCGCCGCTTTTTGAGGCGCCTGCGTGTCTTTTTCCGCCTGGCGGCCCTCGGCGCGCCCTTTTTCGCGGCCGGCGTCAAACGATCGCTTCGTCTCCTCGGCCAGCCGTCGATCGAAATCCGCGCGCATCCGGGCTTCCTCCGCCCCTGAGATCGCGTCGGCTGGCGCTTTCGCGGACATTTCGGCCAGAAGCTTCTCCTCGCCTAACTCCGGTTCCGTTCCTGCCCATTCACCCCAATGCGGGAGCGAGGGTTCCTCGGGCCCGGCCGGATACTCAAAGACTTCGATGCGCATCGGCTTGCCCGATCGAACTGGTGATTCCGTCTGCCGCAAGGTTCTCCTTCTTTAGAGATCACGAGGGCAGTTACCGGCTCAGGTGCCGCAACCGGCTCCCCCTGTGCCTAATTCGCTTCTCGCTGTTCCCTCGTTACTCAACGTTCCTGCCGCTATGGGTCTTGCTGACCCCTGATCCCTGACTCCTGTTTTCACGCCAGCATCTCGTCTCCGGTTTCTAACTTCAGAATCACCTTGCCTTCGGCCTCCAGGCGCCGGGCCAGGTTCAGGATCTCCTGCTGGGCCTGCGCCACTTCGCGCGAGCGCACCGGACCTAGCACCTCCATGTCCTCCTTCAGCATCTCTACCGCACGCGAGCTCATGGACTTGAAAATCTGCGCGCGCAGTTCTTCGTTGGCTCCGCGCAGGGCCATCGCCAACTGCCGCTTGTCCACTCCGGAAACAATCTCCCGGATGGTGGCAGGCGGAACCGTCACCAGGTCTTCAAACGTGAACATCAGGTTGCGTATGCTCAGCGCAAGTTCCGGCTGACCGTCCTCAATTGTCTCCAGTATTTTCTTTGACTCCTCGGCGTTGAGCCGATTGAGCAGGTCGGCCACCGCCTTGAACCCGGAATAGCTCTTGCGCGCCGTATCGCCCACATTCTCGAGGCGCCGGTGCAAAATGTGGGCTACCTTCTGCGCCATCTCCGGCGAAAACTGCCGCATCTCCGCAAGCCGCTGGATGGAGACGACCTTGTGGTCCTCGCTCAGGTTGTCCAGCACCATCGATGCGCGCCGCGGGTCGAGATGCGCCAGCACCAGCGCGATGGTCTGCGGATGCTCGGCATCGAGCAGCTTCCCCAGCTGCTGCGGGTCGGTGCGCTGCAGCTTGGCCAGATTGCCCTGAGCTGCCTCTTGGGAGCGGCGCACCTGAGTCAGGAGGTCATCGGCGCGTTCCTTGCCGAACGTGTCGATCAGCAGGCGGCTGGCATAATCGATTCCCCCTTGGACGACGAAATTCTGTGTCTCCAGCAGCTCCCAGAATTCCTCGATGATCTCGGCGGACAATTCCGAGGTGATGCCGCGCAGATCGGCGAGCTCCTCGGTTATCCGTTGCACGTCCGCTTCCGGCAGCGCCCGCAGAATCTCCTTGGCAGGCTCTTCCCCAACGGCAACCAGCAGGACTGCCGCTTTCCTGAGCCCGGACATTTGCGCCGACTGCCGGCGCACGGCCCCATTTTCGTTTCCCTGCTCAGCCACGGCTAAGTTCCTTTCCCTTCCACGCCTTTGCTGTTGCTGTTCTCCGTATTCCCTGTCTGGCCCGTACCTCGGCTACGATTTGAGCTGCCCCTAGTCGGAATGAATCCAGCTTTGCAACAACCGGGAGCTCTGGGATGGCTCGCGCTTGAGATGCTGTGTAACCTGCTCGAAAATCTCCTGAGTTCTCGCTCTCTCCGGGTCTGTAAGAGTCATATCGGGTGGATTCGCGGCGGGGAGTTTTGCCGCCGAGGTTTCCGCCGGCAATTCTTTGTCAGGCTGCTCATCCCTGCCCTTGGCCAGCGCCGCGGGACTGGCGCGGCGAAGAGCCGGGCGCACGCCGAAGGTCAGCACCACAAAGACTCCGGCCAGAAGAGCGACATACTTTACCAGCACCGGCGCGCTCTCAACCGTTGCCAGTCCCTGGACCAATGGCGAAACCGGCTGTAGAGACTTGTTCTCATCGAAGGCCAAATCTTCCACGGTGAGCAAATCGCCGCGCGCCGGATTGAATCCAACCGACGCCTGCGCCAGCGCGGTCAGGTTGCGCAGTTCGTCGGTAGAACGAGGCTGCCAGGTTGCGGATTTCCCGCGCGAGGCGGCCTGCGCCATCCGGTCATTCACCACGATGGCCGCCGTCATGCGGCTAACCCGGCCGGGGTTCTCCACCTGGTGCCGCACAGTTTTCGATGCTCCGTAAGTCCCGGATTCGGTCTTGGCGGTCTCTTCGCCCGAGGTCAACTGGGGATAGACAGGCAGCGCCTGGGTGTTGGGCGCATTCGAGGCCGTGCCGGGAACTCCCGCGGCAACCGGCTTTCCTCCGGACGTCTGCTCGGATCGCTGCATTGAAAGCGTCACCGTCTGGTCGGGATCGTAGGTCTCCTGCGTCTCCTCGGTTGCCGCGGGATCGTAGTCCAGCGTGACCGAGGCGCGCACATTGCCTGGCCCGGTGACAGGTTCGAGGGTTGTTATCAGCTTTTCTTCCAGGGCTTCCTCGGCGCTCAGACGGATCGCGTCGGCCGTCTTCGGACCCAGTTGCTGATGGCCGGCCGCATCGACCAGCACGACCCGATCCGGGTTGAGCCCGTCGACGGCGGAGGAAACCAGGTTGCGAATGGCCTCCGGCTCGCCTTCCATAAGCGTACGGTGCCGCAGTTTGAGCACCACCGATGCCTTTGCCGGGCGTTCGGATTCGCGGAAGAGCGAATCGTGGGGCAAGACCAGATGGACCCGCGCCGACTCGATATCGCTCAAGGTGCCCACGGTATGCTCAAGCTCGCCTTCCAGTGCCCGCTGGTAGTTGACCTGCTCGTCAAACTCCGATCCCACCCAGTTCGGCTTGTCGAACAATTCAAAACCCAGCCGCCCGCTCTTCACTCCACCCTTGGCGGCAGTCAGCAGGCGAGCCTTATCCAATTGCGGCGCCGGTACTCGGATTCCCGAACCATTCTCCGTCGGTTCGTAGGGGATCTGCGCCTGGGCCAGAAGCTGTCCGGTCTGGCGCGCGTCCTCCGGGTCGAGATCCGCATAGAGAGTTCGCCAATCCGTTCGCAGCGCATACCAGAGCAGGCCGCCGGCCATCAGAGCGAGAAGCACCCCCGCCGCCGCAGCCCAACCGCGCTGCGCGGGCAGCATGGCTGCCCATCGAACCCGCGCCAGGCCCCACAACGCGGCGGCACGGTCCCCTAACTCGGGTTGTCCGGCCCTGAGGGGGATGCTTTTCTCCAATTGTGTTCCAATCGCCATGCCTGGTCCCTACCGCCGCTTTCTCGCCGCGCCCCGCTTAGAACTGCATCCCAATCACCGATTGGTAGGCCTGCACGGCCTTGTTGCGCACCGCCAGCGTCAGCTCAAAGGCCATGCTTGCCTTCTGGGTGGCGATCATTGCCGTGTGTACGTCGACGCCCGAGCCGCTCATCAGTCCGGTTACGGCGGCGTGCGCCTGATCTTCAAGCTTGTTCACCTGCCCAATCGAATCGGTCAGAAGGTCGCCAAACGGGGTGGATGGAGCTGTCTGGCTGCCGGACGAGGTTCCGGGCGCACCGCTGAGACCGGTAAGTGCCTGAGATACCGGAGTTGCGACGGTCATGGGGCTGATTCCGCTGATCATTTCCTTCTACCTTCGCTTTCCGTTCAATTCTGGCCTCATTCAAGGCCAGGCTGGCCGGCCGTGCCAGGGGACTCAAGACTTGGCAATGTCCAGCGCCGCGCCGATCATGCCCTTCTCCGCCTGCACAGCGGAGCTATTCAGTCCGTAAGCACGTGTCGCCCCCATCAGGTCCACCATCTCTGTGATGGGATTAATGTCCGGATATGAGACATAGCCATCAGGCCCGGCGTCGGGGTGTCCCGGATCGTATCGCTTGAGCGGAGCCGCCGGATCTTCGACAACTCCGGCGATATGCACACCCGGAGCTACCGGTCCCGAGCCGCCCGCATTCAACGCGGGCATGGAAATGGAGCCAGCCGCTCCCGGCGCGGCGCTTCCCGAAGCGGTGGCAAGGGAGTCCGCAAATCCCGGGTCGCCCGTGTTGGCGGCAAAGATCACATGCTGCCGGCGGTACGGACCGCCCGAGGCGGTTCGTGTCGTCTCCGAGTTGGCCATATTGGCCGCCACCACCTCGGCGCGCATCCGTTCGGCCTGCATGGCGCCGCCGGAGGTTTCCATCATTCCAAACAGGTTCATTGCGGCTGCTCCTTCCACACCCTTATTGGGAATCCGTTACTTGTCCGCGTGGATGGCGTCCATCACGCGCTGATTCTCCTCTCGAACCAGCGAGATG
>Ga0302278_10000816_pt1 | contig 39269 bp, 28 predicted proteins | sample III_Bog_N3_2_FD_194543 | JGI IMG/M metagenome (GOLD analysis project Ga0302278, IMG submission 194543) | Peat permafrost microbial communities from Stordalen Mire near Abisko, Sweden - III_Bog_N3_2 | ecosystem: Environmental > Terrestrial > Soil > Wetlands > Peat | place: Sweden: Abisko...
CCGCGCGTGATGCCTGTGGTGAAGCGCGCGCCACCAGCTTCCGCAGGCTCGTAGCGAAGGGCCACGCTGAGGCCGTCCATCTTGAGCTCGGCCACATACTCGACAGGCAGCGAGCCGGCCAGTTCGCGGCAGCGTGCCTCCCATGCGGCCAGCTCCTCGGCCGAGTAGGCGTTGTCCAATGAGAGCATGGGGCGCGAGTGCGGCACCTTGCGAAAACCCTCGGCCGGTTTGCCGCCCACGCGCTGGGTGGGCGAGTCGGGAGTCACGAGTTCGGGGTGCTCGGCCTCGATGCGCTTGAGCTCGTTCATCAGCGCGTCGTAGGCGGCGTCGGTGATCTGAGGCGCGTCGAGAACGTAATACAAGTGCTCGTGGCGGCGCAGTTCGGCGCGCAATTCCACGATGCGTTTTTCTTCCAGGTTTTGATCCGAGAAAAGCGCGAGATTGTCGGTTTCGCCCATGGGGAAAATTATAGGGGCTGGCAGCAGGGTAGTATGGTTTGCAGACTGTTATGGAACCCATTACTCACTTTCTGACCGGAGCCTGCATCGGCAGGGCGGGGTTGAATCGCAAGACGGCTTACGCCACACTGGCGGCAGTGCTGGCCGCCGAGGCTGCCGACATCGACGTGTTCTGGGGGCTGGCTGGGCCGGTCGAAGAACTGAAGCACCATCGCGGCATTACGCACACTTTTATCGCTGTGCCGGTGGTGGCGGCTGCGGCGGTGGGCTTGGTGTGGGCGATTGACCGCCTGGTGCAGGCGCGGAGACGGCGAAGGCTGACGGCGGTGTCGGCTCCAGATGAACAGACGCCGGTTGAGGGTCATGGTTTCCCACCCTTTCCGCAGAAAGACGCGGAAAGGGTGGGGCACCCAGTTTCAGGTGCGCCGGTCCCGAAAGCTCGGCAGCAAATCAGTTGGGGCTGGCTTTATTTGACGGCGCTGATCTCCGCGCTGAGCCATCTGCTGCTGGACTGGACGAACAACTACGGTCTACGGCCATTTTTTCCTTTCAACCCGCGCTGGTATGCGGGCAGCTTTGTTTTTATCGCCGAGCCGGTGATTTGGGCGCTGCTCGCTGCGGCGCTGCTGATTCCGGCGTTGCTGGGGCTGGTTGGTGGGGAGATTGGCGTACGCCGCACGCCCTTTCGCGGGCGGGGTTGGGCGATCTTCGCGCTCACCGGGATCGTGCTGCTATGGGGCTGGCGCTGGTCGGAGCATGGGCGGGCGCGGATGCTGGCGGAAAATTCGCAAATTGCCAACGCGCCAGTGAAGCGCATGGCGTTTGAGCCTTATCCCATCAGTCCTTTCCGCTGGCATGCGATTCTGGAAACGGCGGAGTATTTCCAGACAGCCGAGATCAACACACGCACGGGTGAGATTGTGAGCGACCCGCAGGCGGACGTGATTTACAAGCCGTCAGTGACTGCCGCCACGGAGGCTGCCAAACGCACCCTGCTGGGGCAGGTTTATCTGGATTGGGGCACGTGGGCGGTGGTGCGCGACGTGGGCCAAGTGGCTGCTCCGGGAATCGCTCCGCCGCAATTGCCGCCCAACCGCGTGTGGACCGCCGTGGAGTTCACCGATCTGCGCTTCGACTATCCGTTCCTGGGCCGGAGCGCGGAGAGAACTCCAAACCGGGCGCCTTTAAGCGGCTGGGTCTATATCGTGGACGGCCATGACGACGCCGGCGAGGCAATGGACGGACGGGAGCAGCGGTATTGATCCGGCAAGAAAAGAGTGACATTGTTTCCCACCCATTCCCACAAAAAACGCGAGAATGGATGGGGCGCCCGCACGATATTTAGTTGCCGGATCAATAGGCACATCGGCCGAATGAAAAAAATGTTCATCCCATCAATGCGCCAGGGTTGACCCAGCGGCTCGCGACCCGCAGAATGAAATGAGTACTGTTGTTGCCACCCGCAGGAATTACGCGTTTCGCCGGGGAACCCAGTAGTGCTGCCGGAGAATCTTATTTCCCTTGGGAGATACCGGAATTCTGATTTCTGAGGTGCTCATGCCTGCTTATCTGTTCTTGCTGGTTGCCGTGTTGAGCCGTTTTCTGATCCCTGCTCTGCCCCACTCAGGGCTGTGGAACTTTACCGCGGTGGGCGGCGCGCTGCTTTATTTTGGCGCGCGGCGGTCGTGGCGGGAGATGCTGATTCCGCTGGCGACGCTTATGGCGACCGACTACTTCCTGACCACGTACAGCTACCACTACAACTTTGCCTGGCAGGGCTACATGGGCACATGGGCGTGGTACGTGATGGCCATGGCGCTGGGGCAGATTCTGTTGCACGCAAAGACTACCTTTGTGCGCGTGGCGGCCGGCGCGCTGCTGGGGCCGACTTCGTTTTTCGTGATCTCGAACTATGCGACCTGGCTGAGCGGCTGGGCCTTTCCCTATCCGCATACGCTGAGCGGGCTGGCAGCCTGCTTTGCCGCCGGAGTGCCGTTTTACCGCAATGATCTGGCTTCAACGGCCATTGTTGCCGGGCTGGCGTTTGGAGTTCCGGTGCTGGTGCGGCGGATGAGCTCGGCGCGGGGCCAAGTGGCGCTGGCTGGGAAGTAACGCCTGCGACAGTGGTCAGTGAACAGTGGTCAGTGCTCAAATCAGCGAGTTAGCGAAGAGGCCCCGAAGCGATGCTTCGGGGTCTTTTTTCAGGCAAAAAACGGAATTTTCCAGTGATTTTCAGGGGTTCAATCTCATGATGTGGGAGATTTATGGCTGGGAGTTTTCCGAGCTGTATTGATTCCAAACGAGTTAAAAATTATCTGCAAGGTTTTGGGGGAATTTATACCCCCGGGGGTATAGGGGGGAGGGGGGGTGCTTTTCGGGGGTACGGACCGGGCACATGCCTGACATGTTGAACCGGCTGAAATGAGATCTCTTTGTTCATTTCTTCATTGTGCGCGTGGGGAGGGAAATCATTTGCAAACTCCTGCGGTGGGGCCAAACGCCTTCGGCTTGCGATTTGTGGTCTCCCTAAAACGAAGCAAAAATGCAAGTTCAACAAAACAAGGAGAAATTGCAAAGTCTGTGCAATCCCATCCTAGCCACAAAAACAAGAACGTGGCGAGGGTGGGGCACCCGAAGTCTCATCCCCTGTGGGTCAGCGAAGCTTGTGGGCGACTGACACCCTTATGTGAGCAACGAGGAGGGAGCTTTAGTCTTCCAGCTTTCCGGTGCGTTTTTTCTGAATCCACCACCAGGCGAAACCCGCGACGGCCAGGCCTCCGACGATGGCCAGCAAGGCCAGACCGTGGTGCTGCACGACATCAACTGCGCCTGGGCCCAGCTTGAGAACCAGCAGGGAGAGCACCAGCCAGCGGACCATTCTTCCGCAAAAAACCGACAGCATAAAGGGCAGGACGCGCATTTCGAAGACGCCGGCGGCAAAGACGCAGGCCTTCCAGGGCGTGGGCGGAGGCAGCATGGAAGGAATCATCATGGCCAGGAATTCCTGGCGCTCGAAGCGGGCGCGTATTCGCTCGTAGTGTTTGCGGTTGACGCGCTTGAGCAGGAAGAGTTCGCCGCCGGCCCGGCCCAGGCCATAGGGCAACAGGCCGCCTACGGCCGAGCCCGCCGCGGCCAGCAGGCAATAGAGCCAGAAGTGGCCTTTGTCGTTCCAGACGTAACCTGCCAGGACCAGGTCCATGGGAATGGGGATGGTTGAAGAATCCAACAGCGCGGCCGCGCCGACGCCCCAGATGCCGAACTTAGCCAAGAAATTAGCCAAAAAAAGGGCGATGAGCTTCCACTTGGCGATCAATAAAACAAAAAGCTTCTTCAAACAGGGTCCCTTTCCGCCTGATCATCCGTCTTAATATCAAGAACCATTGTACGGGGCGGGGCGATGGGCGGGGAATTCTGGCAGTGGGTCAGTTTGATTGAGCTTTCCCTCAGGGGCTAAAGCCCAGGTGATTCTGCACGGCTTATGTACGGGCTGAAGCCCGTACCCTTCAGCTGAGGGTGCATCCCCTTCGAACTGACGCTCTGCCGGGTTTCGCTGGGATGAGAGAATAGATAGGAAGGACTCGAAACGGAGCGGTGTGGGCGTGCGCCCAGGTGCTCCTCAAGAACGAATGCCCACCGATAAAGCATCAACCGATGTGAACGAGCCAAACGGGCCTGCGGAAACGAACCCCACAGGAGCCAGCCTCGCGCCGGAGCGTCCAACTACGGGCGGGGAGCCGGGCGAGTCTGCGGCCGCGTCTCAGGTGGTTCGCGGTTCGCGCTGGGTAGACTACGACACCCACGAACTGCTGGAGATGATCAGCGACCTCGAGGACGAGCGGCGCATGGCGCGTCTGCGCGAGGGGTTCTGGCTCGCCATTCTCTTTCACTTGGCGCTTCTCTCGGCGGTGACCTGGATTCCCAAATACATCTTCAAAGTGCCGTTGGTAGTCGACCAGAGCAAGCTCAACCAGCACAAGGATTTCACCTATCTGGATACGCCGTTCTCATTGCCGCCGAAGCCGATCATCAAACAGCTTCCTACGCAGCAGCCGCTGATCGACAAACAGACGATGGAGCAGATGAAAAAAGCTGCGCCGCCGGCCCCGGCTCCCGCGCCGCAAGCCGCCGCGCCAGCCCCGCCTCCGCCACCACCCAGCCAGCAATCGCAGCTTGAGGCGCCACACCCGGCGGCGGTGCCTGCGCGGCCCAACTTCGCCATGGGCTCGCAGAATCCTGCCGACCAGTTGCGCGACGCCATGAAGGGCGCATCGCGGAATCCCGGATCGGGCGGGGGCAATATACCCTCCGGGGGCGGGCTCAGGATGCATCCAGGTGCGGGTTCGGGAGGCGTCGAAGTGCTCTCCGACACGCAAGGCGTGGACTTCAACAACTGGCTGCAACGATGGCATTGGGAGACGGAACGGACCTGGGACCCGCTGATTCCCGATGAGGTCAATCCGCCCATCGGCAAGTCCGGTATGGTGGCCGTTCGCTTCAAGGTGCTGCCCAACGGGCGGTTGATGGACGGCAGTCTGGTGCTGGAGGGCCGCTCCGGCGACGTGGCCCTAGACCGCGCGGCATGGGGCGCTCTGACCGGCTCGAATTACCCGCCGCTGCCCAAGGATTTCCACGGGCCGTACCTGGAACTGCGCGCTTACTTCCTCTATAACATGGAGCCGCCGCGGTAGGGAGTCGGGCTGTTTCAATCGCCGTCTTGCGGAAATGCGAGATTGACGCTTCGCCCGCCGTAAAGAATGCGGAGAATCGCGACAGAGCCGGAACTTACGCGGAAGGCGATAAGAACACGGTGCTCAAAGCCAATTAGACGCAGGCCAGGGCGCAGATCGTCGCGCCGAGTTCCTCGTTGCGGCAGCGTGTCAAGGCATATGCACGTCTTCTCGATGCGCTCTATGTAGTCCAGCGCGCGCGTCGGGCTGCTGCGATCGGCAATGTAATCGTAGAGATCGAAAAGATCGTTCTTTGCTTCGGGCGCGAAGTCAACCGTATATTTCACGCCTTGCGCGCCTCACGTTCTCGGTGGCGGGAGCGAACAGCGGCAAAGACCTGACTTGCGGGAATGGCGCTGCTGGGGTTGGCTTTGAGCGCATCGTAGGCGGCCACAACATCTTCGCGGAGCCAGCGTTCCACAGCGGCATCACGCTCTTCCAGTGCGCGCAGACCGGCTCGAACAACTTCGCTGGCCGAGGCGTAGGCTCCGGAATCCACCAATCTGTCAATGAAGTGGCCCTGCTCAGGGGGCAGGCTGACCGTCCGTTTTTCGCAGAGAGGGGTGGGCATGGCTCATGGCTCCTCAAGAAGAGTCTAGCATGAGTATGAAGAATTCATACCGCAATGCTTTGCGTCCGGTAGCGCTTATTTGCTGTGCGGGGGTTGGTGCCCGTCGCGACCGCCAGCCAGGGCGTGAAATCTCCTTCGCGTAAACTGTTTTCATGGCGTCTGCCGATAGCGCAAATCAGCTGAAAGAGAATGGCCGCGTGGCTCTGAGAGCGCGTTGGAGCGCGCGTCTTCACGAGCGCGAGGACCAGGTTTTTCTTCTTTTGTCGCTGCTGATCGGGGCGCTGACCGGAATGGCGGTGGTGGCGTTCATCGTGCTCACGGAGCGGCTGGGAATGCGGCTTTATCCGGTGGGCAGCGCCGCGTGGAGGCGGGTGCTGATACCGGTGGCAGGCTCGCTGGCCATGGGCTTTCTGCTCTTTCGCTATTTTCCCAACGCGCGGGGCAGCGGCGTGCCGCAGACCAAGGCCGCTCTGTTTGCGCGGGATGGATTCATCTCGCTGCGCACGGTTCTGGGCAAATTTTTCTGCACCGCGACGACGCTGGCCAGCGGGATTCCGCTGGGCCGCGAGGGACCGAGCGTGCAGGTTGGCGCGGGAATCGGCTCGGTGCTCGGCCGCGCACTCGGATTGAGCCCGGAAAAGGTGAAGGCGCTGATTCCTGTGGGAGCGGCGGCTGCCATTGCCGCTGCATTCAACACTCCGATGGCGGCGGTGCTGTTTGCTCTCGAAGAGGTGATGGGTGACCTGAACGCGCCGGTGCTGGGGTCGGTGGTGCTGGCCTCGGCTACCTCGTGGGCCATGTTGCGGCTGCTGTTGGGCAACAACCCGCTCTTTCAAGTGCCGCAGTACACTCTGGTTCACCCGCTGGAACTGGGGATTTACGCCTTACTCGGCATTGCAGGCGGGTTTCTTTCAGTGGCTTTCACGAAGATGCTGCTGGGAATGCGCAAGTATTTTTTGCGTTTGCCCAGGAAGACGCAGTGGCTGCAACCGGTGGCGGGCGGCGTGACGGTGGGGCTGATGGGCTGGTTTGTGCCCCAGGTTCTGGGCGTGGGGTACAGCTATGTGGGCAACGCTCTGAACGGAACGATGGCGCTGAAGTTGATGTTGCTGCTGGTGGTGCTCAAGCTGATTGGCGTCACGGTCAGCTACGCCTCCGGCAACGCGGGCGGAATCTTCGGGCCGTCGCTGTTTCTGGGCGCCATGTTGGGAGGCGCTATCGGCACTGTGGCCCATCACCTGTTGCCGGGGTACACGGCTTCGCCGGGAGCTTATGCGCTGGTGGGCATGGGTGCGCTGTTTGCAGGGATTGTGCGCGCTCCCATGACATCGGTGCTGATGATATTTGAGATGACGCGGGATTATGCCGTCATTGTGCCTTTGATGATTGCCAACCTGACCAGCCTCTTCATTTCGCGGCGCTTTCAGAAGCAGCCGATTTATGAGGCGTTGGCGCAGCAGGACGGCATCCATCTGCCCACGCCGGACACGCTTCACCAAGCCAGCGGGCGCACCGTGGCTCAGGTGATGCGCGCGCCGCGGCAGATTCTCTCCGCCGGGATGCGCGTGGAGGATGCGGTGGAAGAGACTCACGCGGGGCAAACCCGCATCTGGCCGGTCGCGGACAAGGAGTATTTTCTGGGTATGTTGAGCAGGGAGACGCTGGAGTGCGCTCTCGTTGATGGGAGAAAAGAACAGCCGCTGAAGGAGATCATCGATGCTCAGCATGTTCCCCATGTCCACGCGGATCATGCTCTGCATTTGGCGCTGGAACGCATGAGCGCCTACCATCTTGATGTTTTGCCGGTGGTTAACCGGGCGGAGGTTCACAGGCTGGAGGGCGTGGTGATGCTGAAGGATGTGCTGCAATCTTATGGTGTGGAAGCCATGGGATCAGGGTTGCCAGAGGGGTAAAGACCGATACGTCCATTCGCAAGGTGCGAAGCCATGGCGGTTTGATAGAGAAGTAGAGCGGTAAACCGCGAAGACAGTGCGCGGCCGGCGCTGAGTGCGACTCTCGCTCTCATCGATCCTGATGCTCCAATAGGCGGCGGAGGACTGTTCACTTTTACACAGTTTTTCCCGGAAGCGCTTGCTACGGTGGAGGCATTGCCGTGGTCGTACGAGCAGAAATGCGAGGCTCGCTCGAGCACGGCGTCCATCCCAACACAATATCTTGGAGGGAACGCCTTGAAAGATAAAACGACCGCAAATGGCACCAAGAAAGTGACTCGCTCTGAACTGATCGAGTTGCTCAATGAGGATTTGTCCCGCGAGTATCAGGCGATTATCGGTTACGTCGTCTATTCACAGGTTCTGAAAGGCGCGGAGTTCATGAACATTGCAGGCGAACTCGAAGTACACGCCGCGCAGGAGCTAAGCCACGCCCTGATCATCGCCAAGCAGATTGACTATTTAGGCGGTATGCCGACGGTTGAAGCCCAGGCCGTTCGAACATCGGAGAAAGCCACTGAGATGTTGCATTTCGACCTTGACAACGAAACGGAAACTATTCGGAATTATCGCAAACGAGTCCGCCAATGCGAGGACCTGGGCGAATATGCAATGGGCGAACAGATTCGTGGAATCCTAATCGAGGAACAGGACCACCAAATTGCGCTGGCCACTGCGCTGGGCAAGAGTGTTCCGCTTCCGCATAAGGCATCCTAGTGTAGTGAGTCTGAAGTTCATGGAAGAACAACCGCAGATTCTTCGACTCACCACCCCCGAACTGAGAGACGTTCGGGGTGCCGGTCGCTCAGAATAACAGCCCGTTTTGTGTTGCGTATTTCAGACTCAGGACACTAGCGTAGGCCGCCGCAAGTAGGGTCATTTACCGATGCCCGCGCATGGGATGAATTCGTGGAAGAAACTTCCCGCAGGGGCTAAAGCCCAGCTCATATTGGGCCGTTTACGGCACGACTAAAGTCGTGCCCTGATACAAAGCGGCCTTTTGAAACAGCTTCTGCGTTTTTCCGCAGCATGTAAAGTCGTGCCCTTTCAAAACATAAACGGCCATCTGTGTGGCGGACACCACTAGCGTTGTTCCAAGCCCTCTTCGATGCGGGGCAGGTCCGTCTTCCGATTTTTTCCTTGCTCCAATGTGTTGCCATGCCGCTTATCGGACCGCAGCAATAAAAAGGCAAAGATGAGGCCCACAACGCCGAGGCCCGCGAACATGCACTGCGTCGCGGTATAAGTTCCGGTGACGTCGCGGAGCTTGCCATTCAGGGCGGGGAAGAGCCCGAGGCCCAAATTCTGGATGGCCGTCATCAGGCCAAAGGCCGTGCCCACGCGTTTCTCCTCGACCACCAGAGGAACCGAAGGCCACATCGCCGCGGGCACCAGTACAAAGGCGGCTCCGAGCGCGATCATGCTGGGGATGGGATTCCAGTGGGTGATGCCCATGATGAGGTGAGCGGGAATCAGAATGAGCGAGCCGACCACCATCACCGTGGCGCGTTTCCCGATGCGGTCCACCAGGTCGCCGGCGAAGGGCGCGAAGATCATGGATGCGAAGATCACGATGCTGGTGATGCCCGGAGCCGTCGAGAACATGTGAATGAAGTTGTCGAAGACCTGGGACAGGAAGCCGCCGGTGCTTGAACTCACGAGCGGGATGCCCCATTTATCGTGAAACATGTCAGTGGCGAGGGCCGTGAAGGGGAAGATGGCGCTGTAAAAGGTGACGCAGAGAAGGACTACGAACCAGAAGGAGGACGAGAACTTCTTGATGTCCGAGAAGACGATCTTGTCGCCCGCCTCCGGTTTCGGAAGTGCGAGCACTTTTTCTCCGTGTTGGTCCAGGGCTATGTAGACCAGGTTGCACAGCAGGGAGAAGAGGCAGAAGCCCGCTGCGGCCCAGAGAGCTATGCGGTAGCTGCCGAAGTAGCGGGAGATGAGTTCCTCGGTATTGAAGCTGAATAGCGTCCCGACCCGGCTGACGGTGAGGGCGATGCCGAAGGCCAGGGCCATCTCCTTGCCCTTGAACCAGCGGCTGATGATGGCGCTCTGCACAGCGATCAGGGATTCAGAACCCGCACCGAAGATCAGCCGCCCGGCGAATAGCTCCCACTTGGAGTGGGCGGCGGCCACAATGATGGCGCCCAGGAGGACGAGGCTACAGAGCAGCATACTGGACCGGCGTGGGCCGAGCTTGTCGTAAAGCATGCCGCCGAAGAACACGACGATGACGGCGGCAAAGGAATATGCCGTGTAGAGGTTCCCGATCGTGCTGCGGTCCAGATGCAACGCGTCGATGAGTGTGGGCGCGAGGGCGCCGATGCTGTCATAAGCGAAATAGCTTCCCAGCACTATCAGGCTGATGAAGAGCAGGATGGTGAAGCGGTAAGGGCGCTTCGATGGATGGAAGAATCCCAGCGATTCAGGAGTCGCAATATCGGAGACGGATAGACGGCGGGGCTGATCAGGCATGAAGACGATTACCCTCTGGGCGCGGCAGAGCCGGCGATTCTGTAGTGGGATTCTGCAACTTTTGAGCGTAGCAGATGGGGGCGGGAACTGGCTGGCTGGGAAGTGGATTCCTTGCGATTGGTTTTCCTGGCTCAGAGCGAATCGCGTCGTCGTTGGTCCGCGATAAAATTGAGGCGTATCCGATGCGCAGCCGCACCGCCAACCCGGCTAAAGGAACGCCCTTGCGGAGACGCTTCCGTCGCGGCCGGCCCGACCGTGGACGCCGCCCCTCCCGCTGAGTAATCTAATTGCATTGAGTTGCAGTTTCCCAGGTGCCCAAATGCGAGGCACCTGGGGCACCCAACTTTAGTGGTTGTGCTCGCTTCTCCCGGCACCTGGGCCACTCGTCACCCGTGTTTGAATGACTGATCCGCCTGTGCGCGGACAAGAGAGGCTTCCCAAGATGAACAGTTTTTCCAGCCGGGCTACGCTGAAATCCGGCAACAAGTCCTATACGATTTATCGCTTGCCGGCGCTGGACGCGCGCGGCCTCAACCTGAGCAGGCTGCCATTCAGCCTGAAGATTCTGCTGGAAAACCTGCTGCGCCGCGAGGACGGGGTGAACGTGACGGCGGTCGACATCGAGTTTCTGGCCAAGTGGGACGCCAAGGCCGAGCCCAGCCGGGAGATTGCCTACATGCCGGCGCGGGTGCTGATGCAGGACTTTACGGGAGTGCCAGCGGTGGTGGATCTGGGCGCAATGCGCGATGCCATCAAAACGCTGGGCGGCGACCCGGAGCGGGTCAATCCGCTGGTTCCGGCTGAACTGGTGATCGACCACTCGGTGCAGGTGGACGAATACGGTGCCGCGGGCGCTCTTGCGGCCAATACCTTGCTGGAGTTCCAGAGAAACCGGGAGCGGTATGCGTTTTTGAAGTGGGGCCAGACGGCCTTTCGGAATTTTTCGGCTGTTCCGCCGGGAATGGGTATCTGCCACCAGGTGAATCTGGAGTATTTGGCCAGGGTGGTTTTCACGACGGAGATTGGCGGCGAGTTGACGGCGTATCCCGACACGGTGGTGGGCACCGATTCGCACACCACGATGATTAACGGCCTGGGCGTGCTGGGCTGGGGCGTAGGCGGCATCGAGGCCGAGGCAGCCATGCTGGGGCAGGCGGTTTCCATGCTGGTGCCGCAGGTGGTGGGCTACAGGCTGACCGGGAAATTGAAAGAAGGCGCGACGGCGACCGATCTGGTGTTGACCGTGACCCAGGCGTTGCGCAAGCTGGGCGTGGTGGGCAAATTCGTGGAATTTTATGGGTCGGGAATCGCGGAGCTGTCGCTGGCCGACCGGGCGACAATCAGCAATATGGCGCCGGAGTACGGGGCCACCTGCGGCATATTTCCTGTAGATGAGGAAACGCTGCGTTATTTGCGGCTTACAGGGCGCAGCGAAGAGCAGATTGCGCTGGTCGAGGCGTATTACAAGGAGCAGGGGCTGTTTCACACCGCCAGCTCGCCCGAGGCCGAGTACACGCAGACGCTGGCGCTGGATTTGGCCACCGTGGAGCCGAGCGTGGCCGGGCCGAAGCGGCCGCAGGACCGCGTGCTGCTGCGGGATGCCGCGGCCAGCTTTGTCGAGCAATTGCCAGGGTTGCTCTCGCCCACGGCCAAGCCGCTGGGGTCGCGCTTGGTGGCTGCATGGGAGCGGGAGGTGGTGACGGATGAGGGCGTTGCCGCGAATGCCCCGATGCACGTGACCACCACAGTCAAGGGCCGCTTTGGCGTCGATCCGGACCAGTATCTCGATCACGGGTCGGTGGTGATTGCGGCCATTACCAGTTGCACGAACACGTCGAATCCGTCGGTGATGATGGCGGCGGGGATTCTGGCCAAAAAGGCTGTCGAAAAAGGCTTGACTGTGCCGCCGTGGGTGAAGACCTCGCTGGCGCCGGGCTCGCGGGTGGTCACCGATTATTACGCCAAGGCTGGCTTGCTGCCGTACCTCGAAAAGCTGCGCTTCAACGTCGTCGGCTACGGCTGCACCACTTGTATTGGTAATTCGGGACCGCTGCCCGCCGACGTTTCAAGGAGCATTGAGGATCATGGGTTGGTGGCTGTCAGCGTGCTCAGCGGCAACCGCAACTTTGAGGGACGCGTGAACGTGGATGTGCGGGCAAATTATCTGATGAGTCCGCCGCTGGTGGTGGCTTACGCGCTGGCTGGGCGGATTGGGCACAACTTCGAGACGGATGCGTTGGGCGAGGACGGGGCAGGGAAGCCGGTTTACCTCAAGGACATTTGGCCGACGCAGGCCGAGGTGGCGGAGGCCATCAAGCGCGGAGTCAGCAGCGAGGGCTTCCGCCGGGAGTACGCGACGGTTTCGAGAGGCGACGCCAACTGGCAGGGGCTGAAGTTCCCCACTGGCGACGTTTATCAATGGGAGCCGGACTCGACTTATATTCGCAAGGCTCCGTATTTTGACGGGATCACGCAGACGCCCGCGCCGGTGACTGATATTCTGGGCGCGCGGGTGCTGGCGGTGCTGGGTGACTCGGTGACCACCGACCACATTTCGCCTGCGGGCAACATCAAAGCCAACGGGCCGGCGGGGAAGTATCTTGCCGAGCATGGCGTGAAGCCGACGGAGTTCAACAGCTACGGCTCGCGGCGCGGGAATCATGAAGTGATGGTTCGCGGCACCTTCGCCAACGTGCGGCTGAGAAACAAACTGGCTCCCGGCACCGAGGGCGGCGTCACGCGGCTGCTGCCCGAGGGCGAGCAGGTGTCCATCTTTGACGCCAGCGTGAAATACGCGGAGCGAGGCGTGCCGCTGGTGATTCTGGCAGGCAAAGAATACGGCTCCGGCTCGTCGCGCGATTGGGCGGCCAAGGGGCCGAAGCTGCTGGGCGTGCGCGCGGTGATCGCGGAGAGCTACGAGCGCATTCACCGGTCGAATCTTGTGGGAATGGGGATTTTACCGTTGCAATTCGAAGCTGGGCAGAGCGCGGAGTCGCTTGGACTCAATGGCGAAGAGGTCTATGACTTTGCTGGGCTCACAGCGCTTCTGACGAGCCGGTTTGCTTCGGGCAAGACGCTCACGGTGAAAGCTACAGCCGCCGACGGCACCGTGAAGCAATTCACCGCCAACGTCCGCATCGACACGCCGCAGGAGATCGAGTACTTCGAACACGGCGGGATATTGCAGTATGTTTTGCGGCAGTTGGTGGCGAAATAAGCTCACTTCTAAAAACTCCCAATATAAAAGCGCCACTCCTGGCTGGGAGTGGCGCTTTTTGTGTTAGGCGTCGCGGCTGGCTATTTTTGTTTCGCGGGGGCCACGGGTTCTTTCACGGCAGGCTCCGGGACCGGCTCTTTTTCTTTTGAAGCGGAAAAGCGCGCTGCTTCCTTGTGTTCGCCCATGACGTGAAGGCGCAGGAAGTTGGTCGAGCCGGATTTGGTGCGCGTGCCGGCCACCACGGCGATGACCTCGCGGTTGCGGACGTGGCCGCCATGTTCGAGCATCGTCTCGGCCGTTTCCACCATGGCTTCGGTGGTGTTGACTTTGTCGCAACGAATGGGCGTGACTCCCCAGAGCAGGTTGATGCGGTTGATGGTGATGTCGTTGGCGCTGAAGGCGTATATGGGCGCGCCGGGATGATACTTCGAAATGTGGCAGGCAGTGGAACCGGACTCGGTGAAGAGCGCAATGGCGCGCAGGTTCAGGTCGCCGGCTGCGTGGGCCGCGGCCTCGCAAATGGTCTCTGCAATGGAGAGATGGCTTCCCCGCTGCTTGCGGCGCTCGGTGAATTCGCCTTCCTTGATGTGCAACTCGGCATCGATGACAATGCGCGCCATCATGGCGACGGTCTCGACCGGATACTTGCCCACCGCTGACTCGCCGGAGAGCATGACGGCGTCGGTGCCGTCGTAGACCGCGTTGGCCACGTCGGAGACTTCAGCGCGGGTGGGCCGCGGGTTTTCGATCATCGACTCCAACATCTGCGTAGCGGTGATGACCGGCTTGCGAAGCTCTGCGGCGCGGCGAATGATGTGCTTCTGAATGGCGGGGACCGTCTCCGGCGGCACCTCGACGCCCAGATCGCCGCGGGCCACCATGATGGCGTCGGCTGCTGAGAGAATGTGGTCCAGGTCTTCGATGGCCTGGGGTTTTTCCAGCTTGGCAATGAGCCAGGTTTCAAAGCCCAGGGCAGCGACGCGGTTGCGCACCATTTTAATATCTTCGGCAGTGCGCACAAAGGAGACGGCGATGGCGTCCACGCCGTTCTTGAGCGCGAATTCAAGGTCGCCGGCATCCTTTTCGGTGAGCGAGGGGACGCGCACCGGAATACCGGGCAGGTTGATGCCTTTGTGTTCACCCAGCAGGCCGCCGTTGACGATCTCGCAGACCACGTCGCCACCTTCCACCTCGCGGACGCGCAGCTCGATAAGGCCGTCGGAGAGCAGAATGCGCGAACCCTGCTCGACGTTTTCCGCCAGGGTCTTGAAGGTGGTGCCCACCAGAGCTGCTGTGCCGGAAACTTCGCGCGGCGTAATCACGAGCCGCTCGCCTGTCTTGAGGAGCACGGCCTGATGGTCCTTTAGCCAAGAGGTGCGAATCTTGGGCCCCTGCAGGTCACCCAGGATGCAGAGCGGTTTGCGCTCTTCGAGACTGACTTTGCGGATCATCTGGATCAGCGCCAACTTTTCCTCTTGAGTGCCGTGGGAAAAGTTCAGGCGCGCCACATCTACCCCCGCGCGAACCAGCTCGCGAAAGACGGGCTCGGTGTTGGATGCCGGACCAAGCGTGGCGACAATCTTGGCGCGGCGCTGGGTCGAGACTTCGGACAGGTTCAATGGTGCGAATGACATACGGTTTGCTCCAGGAGAAGATTTTTTGGGGGGCCAAAGCCGAATTTATGCGGGTTCGCTTCACTCTGCGCGGCGGATGGGACCACACCACCCCTTCTTCTATTATGCGGCAAGCGAAGCACAATGGTCGGTGGGGGTGGTCACAGACTTACGGGGTCCGGTTCAGGGCTTGCGGGAGCAGAGTCTGCCTGCTGGCGTTCCCTGAAAAGAACGCCGTTGAGTTCCGCGCCCAGCAGCGCGCTGAAAGAGGTGATGTAAAGCCAGACCAGCGTGGCGATGCCTGCGCCAAAGGAGCCGTAGAACATGGTGTAATCGGCAATGCGCGTGACATACAATCCAAAGGCCAGCGTGGAGGGAAACCAGACCAGCGTGGCGGCCACGGCGCCAGGCGCAACGCAGGCCCAATGCTCCTTGCGCCGCGTGCCGAAGTGGTAAAGTGCGCCGAGGACACTGATGCTGGTGAGCAGCGCGACCGCCCAACGGACCATGCGCCAGAAGAACAGCACGACGTGGCGCAGTTCGTGGCCTGCGTTGTCGATCATCCACGCCTCAAACTGGCGGCCGAAGACCAGCACCAGGGTTGCCAGCGCCAGCGGAACCAGCACAATAGGCACCAGCAGCAGCGCCCTGATGCGCCGCTGCCAGAAGCCCCAACTGTCGCGCGGTTCACGGTAAGCGCGGCGAAAACCATCCATCAAGGACAACATCAGGCCCAGGCCGGCAAAGACCGCAAGTGCGCCGGCGGAGAAGAGCAACTGCGCGGAATAGAACCGGCGAGTTTCCAGCGCGGCTTTCAGCAGAGTCATGGAGTCGTCGGGCAAAAACTGCTCGAATGCGCCGCGAATCTCGCCCACCAGCGTGGTGCCCTCCGGAACCTGAGCCAGCAGCGCGGTGAGAACCACCAGAGCCGGAAAGAGCGTCAGCATTCCGGAATAAGCGACGGCCTTGGCCGAGTTGAGCACATCGTGCTCCAGCGCCAGCCAGACAGCCTTGCGAAATTGGCGAACAAAAGGGGCCATAGTCGTCATTGGCAAGATTAGTGCATTGGGCCGGTTTTCGGCGACAGAACTTTGTCGATGCGACGGACAGCGCTGCCGGAGAGCACAAATACACAGGAAATCAGACGGTATGGAGCCAAAGACTAGCTGGCAAAACTGCAAGGCAGGGGGGCCTGGACGCACTTCATAGCACTTTCACAAAAGGAAGATTATTGCTCGACTCTGCACCGGTCTGAGCAGGTACACTGTCCACGAGAAGGAGATCGCGCGATGCAGACCAAGATTCAGGGCACGACCATGCCCGTGCTCGATGTGCAGCTTGAACCGAACGAGAGCGTCTTTTCAGAGAGCGGCGAGCTATCGTGGATGACCGCCTCCATTCAGATGACGACCCACACGCAGATGGGCGGGGGCGGTGGAATCTTCGGCGCGCTCAAACGCGTGGCCGGCGGCGGCAGCTTGTTCATGACCGAATACCGGGCTCTCGGGGCGACAGGCGTGGTCTCGTTTGCCACCAAGGTGCCGGGGCACATTGTTCCGTTGGAGATTTTGCCGGGCAGCGAGTACATGATCCACCGGCACGGCTTTCTGTGCGCCACAGACGGGGTAACCATCGGAGTGGGCTTCCAGCAGTCGCTGGGCGCGGGCGTCTTTGGCGGCGATGGATTTCTGCTGCAGAAGGTGGGCGGGCAGGGAACTGCGTGGCTGGAGCTGAGTGGCGAGCTGATTCTGAAAAACCTGGCGCCGGGCGAGGTGCTGCGGGTGCATCCGGGCCACGTGGGCGCGTTTCAGGCCTCGGTGGGATTTCAGATTACGACGGTGCCGGGCATCAAGAACATGATCTTTGGCGGGGATGGGATTTTTCTGGCCGTGTTGCAAGGGCCGGGGACGGTGTGGTTGCAGACGCTGCCCATCTCGCGGCTGGCGCATCAGATTGCAGAGTATCTGCCTCGAACCGAGAACCGGCAAGTGGGGCCGGCGGCCGGCGGCGCGATTATTGGCGGGATTGTGGGGTCTATTCTGGGTGGAGACAGGTAGGCGGTGCCGGACCGTGCACTTTCTGGTATCGCGACCGCGTAATCTGGTAATTGCTCCGGACAAGTGCGGGCGTGGACGCCCGCACGACAGCCGGTCTGGAGACCGGCGCTACACTCCGGTCGTTGCCGAATCATGCAGCCACGGTACTTGCCGGAAGCCTGATTGATCTCGAATTCACCGAACGCATTGCCGGCGCCGTTTACTCCGGCTTGCAGGAGTCCCGCGCATGACTGAGACCTCCAATAGCCCGCGCACTCTTCGATCTGACATTGTCTTCACCTTCGCGCTTGCCCTGGCCTGCTATTTGGCGTGGCTGATACGCGATGTGCTGGTGCTGCTCTACGTGAGCGCGCTGTTTGCGGTGGTGCTTACTCCGCTGGTGCGCGCCACCTCCGGCATTCGCGTTGGCCGCTTTCAACCATTCAAGGGCACCGCCATTTTTCTTCTATTGCTGATTGCAGCCGGAGCGCTTGCCGCCTTCGGGTTCCTCGCCCTGCCTCCAGTCATCAGCGACCTTCAGGGGTTTGCCAAGGAGATGCCAACACGGCTGCCTGGACTTTTAGTGAAGCTGAAGAACCTTCCCATGACTCAACATCTGGATACAGCGGATCTCAACTCCCGGCTGCAAGGCTTTGTGAGCGAGGCCGCCACCTATCTTCTGTTCTCTATCAGCGATTGGGCGGGTAAGCTATTCGATTTCGTCATGGGCGTCATCCTGACTATCTATTTCATCCTGGAAGGCGATCACGCCTACCGCTGGTTTCTTTCCTTCTTCCCGCAGGAACGCCGCGAGCGTCTCGACAAGGCCCTTCAGCGGGCAGAGATTCGCATGGGCAAATGGCTGCTTGGTCAGGGAAGCCTGATGCTTATCCTGGGAGTGACCAGCACTATTGTCTATCTCTCGCTCCACATTCGCTACGCGTACGCGTTGGGCGTGCTGACGGGGCTGCTCAACATCGTTCCCGTGTTAGGCGCTGCCATCTGCATCGCGCTTGCGTTGCTGGTGGCGGCCATTGACTCATGGGGACGGGTGCTGGGCATTGCCATCTTTTACGTAATCTATTTACAGGTTGAAAACTCTTACCTGACTCCCCGCATTATGAGGAACAGAGTCGATCTGCCGGGCCTTGCTATCCTCGTTGCGCTGGTGCTCGGCTCCGCGCTTGAAGGAGTTGTGGGAGCGCTGGTCTCTGTGCCCACGGCCGTGTTGGTAGCCGTGCTTCTTGACGAATACTTCGTCCACAAAGACCCGGCGTGATCGTACGCGGCACTTGATGGCCTGGAAACAGTCGCAGCCTTCCATAGCTTAAAGAAAGTCCTGGAAGGCTCGGCTTCAATCTACGGCTTCAGGGGCGTATCCGCTGCTGCGGCGGCTTTAATCTCCGCGTCAACCGCTGCTTTCATTACGCCACAGTTGGAGAGGAAGTGGATGATATTTTCGGTGAGCGGTTTCAGAGACTCAGTGTTATGAGCGGGTGAACCGAACTGATTGGGGTTCTTGCTTTCCCAGGTCTCAAAATCGAGACCTGGGCCACCCGGCGTGATGGAGTTAGCCATCTTCATCTCGCCGGTTCCTTGCGCGTCGAGGACGAGGGATGTGAGTTTGCGCGCCAGGTCGAGCGGGAAACTCTCGGCGACGAAGACAAGCTTGCCGCGAATGGTGATGACCACTGGGCCTTCGCTGGTGGTGTAGACCTGCTCCTGCGAGAGCTGCTGGGCGGAGAAGGTTTTAACGGATGCGGCGGCATGGGCGGTTTCATCGAGCTTCACGCCGGAGTATTTGCGGCCGAGTTCATTGGCGTATAGCTGGGCGAAGGCCTGGGCGGAGGCCGAGTTCTTCCACGCCGAGAGATAAAAAATTGCGATGGAGTCTGTGCTGGCTTGTTCAACCGGGGTCCCCACGGACGGGCCTTTGTCCGTGGGGTGGTCAGCCGGGGTCCCCACGGACGGGCCTTTGTCCGTGGGGTGGTCAGCCGGGGTCCCCACAGACGGGCCTTTGTCCGTGGGGTGGTCAGCCGCAGTTTTGGCGCTGAGCCGCTGGCCGGCCCAGTAAAGGCCGCCATCCCAGGCCGGGGTCAGATCGCGGGAAGTTTGGTCGCCACCGAAAAGCTGGCTGAGAATACGCACGTCGAGTTGCCCCATCTGGCCGATGTCATAAGGCTTGTAGAGCTTGTCCAACAAGGGATGAATATTGGGCAGCAGGGGAACGGCGGGCAGGTGGCGCTTTTCGTACTCGCGCGGGTTGATGATCTCCCAAGTCGATGTGGGCGGGTGGTCGAGTGTCCCGGTAAAGGCCGCTGCCTGGCCCTGGTCCATCCACACGTCCTGCTCGAAGCTGAGGCCTTCGCGATAGGGAAACAGCAGCGATTCAGAGAGCAGGAGCGGCGCGCGCGCCAACACGGGAGAATCCTGCGAGGCCGCCATCTGCTGCTTGACGAAATCCATCACCTCCGGGTCTTTTACGAGGCTCATGCCCTTCGGTTTCAAAATGTAATCCATCATGACGGCCGTGGCCTGGCCCTCGACGACGGCCTCGCGCGCTGTGTCCATCTCGTCCTTGGTCAGGTGGTCGGTGTCGCCGGAGGAGTTGAGCGAGACATCGTCAGGGGTTTGGTCGCTCCACTTTTCCAGGCCGGAGTGCTGGTCCTGCAAGGCGTGGGTCAGCTCGTGGGCGAGCACCGGCTTCTGCTCCTCAATGTCCACCCAATCCAGCATATATACGGTCTTGTCCTTGGAGTCGTAATAGGCCTCGATCTGCTCTTTGAGCAGCGCCAGCAAAAAAGGCTTGAGGGCGAAGTCGCGGTCCAGCAGGCCGAACTTTTTGAGCACGATCTCATCGCGTTGCAAGCGCCGCGCGCTCTGGTCCTCCTCGAACTTCCCCTTGAGGTAATCTTCCACGGATGCGCGGGAAGTGATCTGGCGCTTCACCTGACTCTTGATGGGCAGCCCGGATTCGTCGGAGGAAAACTTGATGAGCGTATCCACCAGGGCAAAGAGCTGGCGCTCCTGCTCGGGGGTGATCTTGCCGGCTACGTGCGATGGAGCCGCCTGCGCCCGCGGCGGGGTTACGGCGGGCGGCTGCTGGGCCTGCAAAACTGTTGCCGCAAGACACAACACCGCCGCTATGGCCCATCCGCGTCCATCTCGTATTACCATCGCGTACCGCTCGCTCATTAGAACTCCCTGTCTTCTTCCAAGGCTATAATCAAGAAGTGGTCTGATGCACAATTTCCAGAGGAAATCTGCGCCGGGACCGGTGAAAAAAACTTCCCTATGACTGAAACGGCCATTCCCCAGGCGACTCCGGCCAACCATTCCACGGACGCGAACCTGTCTACAGTGCCGAGAGCGACTCCGCTTGCCAGGTTGCTGGCTCAGGGCGCCGAGCCGGCGGAACTTGCCGCTTATCGCGGTGTGCTGACGCCTCGGATGTTGGACGCGCCAAGCAGGGAAACAGCGGCGCTGGCTTTTGGAGCTGCGGCGCATGACCTGGGCTGGCTCAGGCGCGTTGCGGTACGCGGCGAGGACCGCTTCCGCTGGCTCAGCGGCATGGTCACCAACACGGTGAACGATCTGCCCGTAAACAGCGGCGCGTGGAACCTGGTGCTGAATGCGCAAGGGCGCATTCAGGGCGATCTGCACGTTTGGCGCGAGGGTGACGCACTAAACCTGACAATTGCAGCCGATCAACACGACCGGCTGCTGGCCCATTTGGACCGCTTCATCATCATGGACAATGTGGAACTGACGCCGGTGAGCCTTGACGCGGATGGTGAGTTGACCGGCGAGACGCCGCTGGGGCTTGCCGGGCCATTGGCTTCTGGTGTGCTTACGCGGCTGGGTCTGCCAGTATTGCCTGAGCCTCTGACCAGCGCGCGCGCGGCATGGAACGGCCACGAGGTGCAGGTGGTTCGTGGTTACGGCGTGCTCGTGCCGCATTACGAGCTTTGGTTGCCAGCAGCACAGATTCCCGCGCTGTGGGAGGCGGTGATCGAGGCAGGCGCGATCCCGGTGGGAGCGGACGCTCTTGAGGCTTTTCGCATCGCCGAGGGAATTCCGGCATACGGCATCGACATTGCAGAGAAAGATCTGGCGCAGGAGACCTCGCAGATGCGAGCGCTGAGTTTTAACAAGGGCTGCTATCTGGGCCAGGAGATCGTGGAGCGCATTCGCTCTCGCGGCAGCGTTCACCGGCATCTGCGGCCGCTTGAGCTTTTTGGACCGCTCCCGGCTGCCGGCGCTGAGCTAACATTGGACGACGGAACGGCCGCCGGACAGATTACCAGCGCGGCTGAATTGCCGCTTCTAAACGGGGTCCGCTGCTTTGCGCTGGGCATGATTCGCGGTGAGGCTGAGTTACACAGCCGGCCTTTGAGTTACTCTGCCGAAATGGCCACGGGCAAGGCTAACATTCTTGTTGCGCCGCCGGGGTTGGGAGCGAGTTAGTAAGTTAACGGAATTATCAATGAAGTAAGTCGTTGAGACGGATTGGAAAACAGGAGATCATGAGCGATACGCCGAAGTTTGAAGTCATTGACCGCCGCAAGATCAAGGCGGAAGAAGAGCAGGAAAACCAGCAGCACCCGGCGCCTCCCGCAGAGGCCCCGTCAGAGCCAGAGCCCGCGTCAGGCGGCGGCCCAAGGCTGGTGGTCAACGAATCGAAGCCCGCGCAGGACGCGCCTCCCGAGGCGGCGGCAGAGGCTGAAGGTGAGCTGCCGGCACCGCCGACCGCTGCGGAAAGCCGCGAACAGAAGGCGGCTTACGATGCCTCTGCGCAACGGCTAGAAGACTTGGTGCGAGCGCAGAACCCCGCAGTGGGCGCACAGCCGCCGGTCAGCTTTGAACACCTGGTGCAGCAGTTCTACGTCTCCGCCATGATCCAGATGGGCGCGGGCACGCAAGAGGGCCAGCGTCCGAAGGTGGACATTCTGGGGGCTCGAACCACCATTGATCTGCTGGGCGTACTGGCGGAGAAGACGCGCGGCAATTTGACCGCGGCCGAGGACAAGACGCTGGAAACGGTGCTGTTCGAGGTGCGGATGGCCTTCCTGGAACTGACCAGCATGATCACGTTGCAGGGTGTGCAGCCGCCGCCTCCTCCGCCGGGCCAGCGCTGAAAACGCAGTGATCAGTGATCAGTTGTAGCCGGAGCTTATGGACGGTCTACTTACATTTCTCGGGACGGGAACCTCGATGGGGGTTCCCACGCTGGGCTGTGGCTGCGCGGTTTGCACCTCGACGGACCCGCGCGACCGGCGGCTCAGGCCCTCGGTGCTGTTGCGCTGGCGCGAACCGGGCGAGGAGGGCGGGCGCGAACGTGTGGTGGTCATCGACACCGGCCCGGACTTCCGCGAACAGGCGCTGCGCAACGGCCTCACCCGCGTGGACGCTGTTTTTTACACTCACGCTCACGCCGACCACATTCTGGGCATGGACGACCTGCGCCCACTCAGCTTTACAGTCGCGCGCGAAGGCGGTCCCATTCCGCTCTATGCCTCGGCGCAAACGGCAAGGGTGCTGGAGCGCATCTACGATTACACCTTTTCGGAACACGCCACTTATCCCACGCGCGCGCGAGTTCAATTGCAGCCGCTGGCCGAGCGTACACCAGTGCACGGCGTCGAGTTTTTGCGCGTGCCGCTGATCCATGGAGAGATGGAGATTACCGGCTTTCGCTTTGGCCGCACAGCTTATCTGACCGATGTGAGCGCAATTCCCGAAGCGAGCTTTGCGCTGCTGGAAGGGCTGGACCACCTGGTTGTCTCCGCGCTGCGCCACAAGCCCCACCCCAGCCACGCCACCGTGAAGCAGGCGGTCGAGTGGGCGCGGCGCATCGGTGCGCGGCAGACATGGCTGACTCATATCGCCCACGAACTGGGCCACGAAGAAACCAACCGCGCACTTCCTGACGACATTCGGCTGGCCTACGACGGCCTCAGCCTGCCCGTGGACCTATGAGCAAACCCAGTACGATTTCCATCTTTCACTCGGTCGCGGAGATTCCCTCGGGCTTCGGCCCCAGCGTGGCCGCCATCGGCAACTTTGACGGCGTACACCTGGGCCACCAGGAGATTCTCTCGGCGGCGGTTGCCGAGGCGCGATCGCTGGGCGCGCGCGCCGTGGCCGTCACCTTCGACCCTCACCCGGATCAGTTTCTGCGCCCGGCGGAGGCGCCGCGTCTGCTTACGCCTGTCCCCGAGCGGCTGCGGCTTCTGAGCTTCACGGGCATTGACGCGGTCGTCTTGCTGCGCTTCGATGCGGCGCTTGCTTCGTTGCCGGCGCGGGAGTTTGCGCGCGGCGTGTTGGTGGACGCTCTAGGCGTGCGCGGCGTGCATGAAGGCGGCAATTTCCGCTTTGGCCATCGCGCGGAGGCGGGCGTGGCTGAGCTCGAAGCGTTTGGTGAGGAGTTTGGCTTTGCCGTCTGCATCCATTCTCCGGTGAAGTCACGCGGGCTGGAGGTTTCCAGCTCCGCGATTCGCGAGTGCATCGCGGCGGGCGACGTGACCCGCGCGCGCTGGATGCTGGGACGGCCCTTCGCGGTGCGATCGACACAGGCGCGAGGACGCGGCATCGGTACGCGATTACTGGTGCCCACGGTGAATCTGGCGGCTTACGACGGGCTGCTTCCCGCTTTCGGGGTTTATGTCACGCGGCTTAAAGTGGCAGGGCGCAGCTTCCAGGCTGTCACCAACGTGGGAAACAGGCCGACGTTCGGCGAGGCGTCCTTTGCAGTCGAATCGCACATTCTGGACTTTGAGCCGATGGAACTGGGCGAAGAGACGCCCATTGAACTCGAATTCCTCTTCAGACTGCGCGGCGAGATTCAGTGGCCTTCGCCGGAGGCGCTGAAGACACAGATTATGAGGGATATTGGCGCGGCAAAGCGGTATTTTCGGCTTATAAAGGGCTGAAATTGAACAGTAATGATTACTATATGGTCAATAGGAAAAAATATTAAGCTATTTATTTGTAGATACTTACGGGAAAATATAAATCGAAAAACGGTCCCCGGAGGGGAGGGGGTAGGGTCATGCGGGTTTTCGCGGTTTTGGCTCGCGCTGGAGGGCGGCTAGCGCAACCTGGGCGGCGTAAAGAAGGCGGCCGCTCTGCTCGGGCGGAATGGCTCCCATGAGAATGCCGTGAGCCGTGCAAGCGATGAAGTCGCGGACGCCTTCGAAGCTGGAAAGCAGGGGCATGGCTTCGCGGTAGGCCAACCCCGCTTGGTCGGCAGCGCGGCTTCTGTCCCATGAAGGTTCCTCCCTGTCGGCCGTTTCGATGAAGACATGGAAGGCGCGGCGATAGGCTGCGCCGCATTTGCGGACGGCGAGACGGGTGTGAGTGAGGCCGGGTTCGAGCGTTGAGGCGGGCTCGCTGACGGGGTCCGGTGCTGGGGCGGTTTCGGTCAAGCTGAATTCTGCTGTGGATGTCTCGGTCACAGGTGGATTCTCCTTATGGATAGTGTGCGCGGGAGACTGGTAATTATCTGCAACCAACTGCGGTGGGGCAGACACCTTCGGCCTCTGCTATGCCGGGGTCAGCGAGTGGGCGGGGTTTGTTAGTAAGAAGGGAGATTGGTTTCAGGCAAATCTGTGAGCGCCAGGCGACTTAAGTGTACCGATTCCGCCGTTGAAGAATGCCTCTGGTATTTGGCATCTATCGAGAATCGGAGTTTAACGGAACCTTAGTGCTAAGACCGTGTGATTTAGTAATTGAGCCTGGATATGCGCGGGCGAGGACGCCCGCACGACAGCCGGCCTGGAGGTCAGCGCTACTTTCTGTCATTACAAATTCAAGCGGTCACAGCGCTAGTTGAGTTTTTTGCTCTCCCAGGTACCCAAAAGCGAGGCACCCAGTTTTGGTGGATGAACTCACACCCCGGGACCCGGGCCACTTGCCATTCAGGGCACGACCGAAGTCGTGCCCCGAACGCAATCTCAACTGGTTAAGAGGTTCTCCAGTGGGCTTGATGCCTACTGGAGAGCGCCTAGCTCTAGAAAGAAAGCTTAAGCGCCAGTTGGATAAGGCGAGGATTGTTGACGGTAGAGCTGACGGTGCCGAAGCCCTTAGCCGATTTGATAACTCCCAATGAACTCACGGTTGCTACGCCTATGTCGTTGCCCGGCATGCCGTACTGTGTGTGATTGAAGAGGTTGAAGAACTCGGCGCGGAAGTTCAACCCCATATCTTTGCGAGGCAGCGCAAACTGCTTGATGAGGGAGAAGTCAGTGTTGACAAAATTGGGTCCAGTGATGGGAACGCGCGAGGCATTGCCGAGTTCGCCACCAAGATTTACGCCGTCGACAATCTGGCCGGGCGTGGTAAAGCAGTCCGGGTTAATCCATTGATGTTTGCCCCACGTGGCGTGGTCCACATTGTAGAGGCTGCAATTGGCCACCTGGTTGGGCCGGTTGTAGTTGTAGCCGTCACCGCCGGAATTGAAAGTAGTGCCCGACGCATTAGTGCTGTCGATCAGTGGCACGGGGAAACCGGAAGAGATTCTTTCGATCAGCGTGAGTTGGAAACCGCCGAGAATGGCGTTGGTCGCGCCATTCCAACTGCTCCCAAACTGCTTGCCGCGGCCGAAGGGCAGGTCATAGATGACGCTGCCGGTGAAGCTTTGATCGAGATTGATCTGCGACAAGGCCCAATCCAGGTTTTGCCAGTTGGGAAGCGGGAAATACGGTGCGCTCAACTCTGACCCCAGGCCGTCCGACAGACCGTTGTCGTAGGTTCGGGAGTAGGTGTAGGCAAACAACGCGTAGAGGCCATACTTGGGCGCCTTGGTCTCCGCTTTGAGCTGTAGCGAGTTGTAGTGCGTTTTGCCCACATCGCCGAAGAGCAAGACTGAGTTGTAGCCGTTAAAGGTAAAGGTGTTGGTATACGCGTAGGGAGCGCCGCTGGGCAGGCAGCCGAGCGTGTAGCCGGAGACCGTGCCGCACGCGGAAGGGCTGTTGACGTTGAAGGCGTTGCCGATTACCAGCAGATGGCCGCCGACCGAACCGGCATAGCCGGCGGTGAGCAGAACATTTCCCGGCAACTGACGTTCGACGTTCGCGTTATATTGGTGAACCCTGCCTGGCTGGAAGTTGGTCGGCTGGTAAACGTACGTGCCCTCGAAGTTGGTCACATCCTGCGCAGTCGGGAGGAGAGGAAAGCCGCCGGTTGTGGTAGCGGGGGCAAACGCGACTGACTGCCCGAGCGTGGCGTGGCAGTATGAAGACGCGGAGACGCAGCCACTGTTGAATGTATCGGACTCGCCGAGGTTTGGCGGATTTTGCCAGAGGCCCTGCGCGCCCTGGTTCCAGGACGAATCGTGATAGATGCCAAAGCCGAGGCGCATAACGGTCTTGTCGCTGCCGAGAACTTTCCAGGTGAGGCCAAGGCGGGGTTCGTATGCGCCCTTGTACATATTGATGCCCGCCGACCTGCTCACTCCGTTCTTGCCCGCAATTAGCAACGTTCCTCCCGCTAATGAGGGGATATAGTCCGCCATGCGGTCATGGACCTCGGTGATGGGAGTGGTCAAGTCCCAAGCCAGGCCGAGATTGAGGGTGAGCGATGGGGTAACGCGCCAGTCATCTTCGACGAAGGGCCGTATGATGTTCCAGCGGCGTCCGGTGACCGCGCCGTTGTATGTCTGGTCGTGGATGGCCCCTCCTACAATGCCCATCAGCAAGTCCGCCTCGGGATTGCCAGGGGCGGCACCTAAGCCGGTGAAGTTTCCAATGGTACCGGTGAGCCAGAAGCCAGATCCAAAGGCTGCTGTGCCGACGTTCATCTGATTGGCGCGGAGATCGATGCCGGTGTGAATTTCATGCTTGCCGCGAATCAGGTCGAGATCGTCTTTGAAGGAGTAGATGTTGGTTCCACCCTGGAAGGGAGAGTAGCCGCGATCGCCGAGGGCCCAATAGCCGCTGGTAAATTGAGTGGAAACCAAGCCTTCACTGTATGGAGCAGTGGAGTTGGGGGTACCGCCGGCAGTGCAGCCCAGATCGGCGCCCGGAATTCCCAGGATGGCCGATTCGCAGGTGTAGTTACCCAGCGAGGCGATGTAGTCGAAGATGCGGTCGTAGCCGAGTGTGGCTTGGTTGAGCGCGCGGGGCGAGAAGACGTGGTTCCAGCCAAGGCCGATGTTGCGTCCGTGGTTGACCAGGTTCTCATTGCTGCCGAAGGCGTTTGCTTCGGCAAGTCCCGGTGCGCCGCCGGGGACAAAAGAGCCCGCCTGATCGTAGCTGAAGCGGCCGAAGAGATTGTCCTTGCTGGAGAGCGTGTGGTCCAGGCGGATATCGAACTTGGTCTCGTTCAGGGTGCGCACGGGCTCGTTGACGTAGTTATAGCCAGTGCCGGAGTTGCCGGAGTTGACAAGATTCGTGGGGTAAATGTTCAACATCGCCTTGCCAGTCTTGTCGATCAGGCCGGTAGGAATCTTGTTGCAGTTGGCTCCCTTGGGCTGGCTTCCATCAGCATTGGGAGTTAGAGGATTCCCTGTCGAGCCATCGCATTGGAAGTAGACATTAGGGTAGACGGTCGGGTCAGTCGACGCGCCGATCATGTTCGGGTTGGCGATTACCGGGGTGAAAGTGGGGCCGATTCCGGAAAGAGTATCGCCGAAGGCGTCGGCGGAAAAGTCGCCGGTGCGCATGGCCAGCGAAGGCACCAGACCCGTAAAGGGAATGCCGTGGCGCTGATATTTTTGTTCGGCGTCGACGAAGAAGAAGGTCTTGTTCTTGATAATCGGCCCGCCGACGGAGCCGCCAAACTGGTTCAGGTTGAACTTTTCCACGTCGGGGGCAAAGTAGCTCTTGGCGTCGAGATCGGTATTGCGCACAAACTCAAAGAGAGAGCCGTGAATGCTGTTGGTGCCGGATTTTGTGCTGACCAGGACGGTGGGGCCGGCGCGGGAGCCGTATTCGGCGGAGTAGGTATAGGTCAGAACCTTGAATTCCTGAATGTCATCGATGGAAGAAAAGATGCCGATGCCACCCCCTGTCAGTTCGTTATTGTCGACTCCATCCAGCAGCCAATCGGTGCTGTTGGGACGGGAACCGCCGACTGACAGAGAGAAGGAGCCGCGCGCGGCCACCTCGCTGTCTGCGCCTTGAGTGAAAAAGCTGTGGGGATTGGTCTCTTGCGTAGCGCCGGCGGTGAGGGTGGCGAGTTGAACGAAATCGCGGCCATTCAAGGGGAGATCCGCCACCTCCTGGGAGGTGATGACCTGACCGAGTGATGGATTGGCTGTCTCGACAGCGACGGAGTAACCGGTCACGTCCACCGTGGTGACTACGGCGGCGGGTGCGAGCGAGAAATTGATTTCGCGGGCTTCATCAACCTGGAGATAAAGGCCTTTTGATTCAGCGCTTTGAAAGCCAGCCGCATCGACGCGCACGGAGTAGGTCCCGACCGGAAGCAAAGGGATTAGATAGTGCCCAGCACTGTCCGCCTTTCCGTCTCGAACCAGGCCGGTTGCCTGAGAGGTCACCACGACGGCAGCTTCAGGGATAGCCGATCCGGATTTATCGAGGACATTGCCGGAGAAACTTCCAGTGGCCTGGCCATAAATGGCCGGAGAGATCATCAGCGTGAGAACGCAGACAACCATGAGAAGAAATATTTTGAGGAATTTTGAATCGGTTGAGTTTTTCATCGATCGCGGACAGTTTGCGCCAAAAAGGGAACATTTCAAAGTCAGACTCCTTATGCGAATCGGCTGAGGTGCTTTTGCGTTGACTGCAATGCGCTTGACTAAAAACTTGGTTCATAGAATGTACGAAATGACCTGTTGAAAGTCAACACAAGTTTTGGCCGAGCCACAAATACTGCGCTCGGTTGCATAAGCGTCTATCGAAAGTGCGAGAGTTTTCCTCAGGAGCTAAAAACCAGTGGTTATATTTGCTTTTTTCGGCATCCTTCGACTGCGCTCAGGACGGGCTTCGAAGGTGCGCCGTTTCAATACCGTTCTACTCGCCGCCTCGCATCCGCGCGCAAGACCAAGCAAAAAGCAACGACCCGGCCCAGGCGATTATTCTGGAATGTGAATACAACTACCGATACACCCCCCGAGACTCCGCGTCGAAAGGGCTTCCTCCGACAGTTAGTTCGATGGCTTGCGATAGGCGTGGTGCTTCTTTGGTCGGCTGCCGCGCTGCTGCTGGTGGCCGCACGGTGGATCGACCCGCCGACGACCGCGGTACACATCGAGCGCCAAATACAGGCCTGGATGCACCACAAGCCGTATCGCGAACACTACAAATTCATTCCGTTGGGCGAAATCTCGCAGAATTTGCAGCACGCAGTAGTCTCCGCGGAGGATGCGCGATTTTACCAGCATCACGGGTTCGATTGGCACGCGATCCAAATCGACGCTGAAGACGATATGGAAGGCGGGCGCACGAGGGGAGCTTCGACGATTACGCAGCAATTGGTGAAAAATCTGTTCTTCGGAACGGGCCGATCGATTATCAGAAAGGTCGCGGAGGCCTCGCTGGTACCGGTGGCGGAATTCGTGCTGGGCAAGCAGCGCATTCTGGAACTCTACCTGAACGTGGTGGAATGGGGCCCTGGAATTTATGGCGCGGATGCGGCGTGCCGGTACCACTACGATGTTGCGGCGCGCAGTATCGGCCGGGAAGACGCGGCGCGGCTTGCCGCGATTTTGCCGGCCCCGCTGAAACGACGACCCGCGCGCATGAATCACTACAGCGCGGCCATTCTAGTGCGGATGCGGCAGGTGGGGTGGTAAATGCGGGTCCGGGGCTAAAGCCCACGGTAACTTTGCGGGGAATATGCGGGGGTTGAACCCGCCTTCTCCCTCCGGATGAAAGTTTTGTAGTGGGATCCCAGGTCCGAAAATCCGGACCTGGGGCACCCGGATTCTTGGACTATCCCGCGTTTGTGCACTCCCACCCTAGCCGCAAAAACAAAGACGCGGCGAGGGTGGGGCACCCGGATTGTTCTGAGATTGTCAGGGGTGGGAGGCGTTTTCTTCGCCGAGAAACTTTTCGTCGTCTTTGCCGGCGATGGCTACACGCATGACGTCCATCCAGATGGGCAGCGCGGCTTTGGCGCCGGTCTCTTTTGCGCCCAGCGACTCGCGACTATCGAAACCAACCCAGACTCCGCAAGTAACTGAGGGCGAGAAGCCCAGGAACCATGCGTCGGTATAGTCGCTGGTGGTGCCCGTCTTGCCGCCGAGCGGATGGTTCAGTTGCGCAGCGGCCGCGCCGGTGCCGTGCGCAGTGACGGCTTCGAGCAAGGTCATCATGGTGCGCGCCGTCTGCTGGCTAATGACTTCATTCACGGCGGGCGGCTGCTCCCAGAGCGTGATGCCGTCGGCGTTTTCGACCTTGCGAATGAGACGCGGGGTGACGTGCAGGCCGTCGTTGGGAAATACGGAGTAGGCGGCCACCTGCTCCTGGAGGGTGATTTCGACTGCTCCAATTGCGATGGGCAAGTAGGCGGGAATGGTCGAGGTGACGCCGAAGCGGTGAGCCACTTCGATGACCTTTTGAATGCCAACGCGGTCGGCGAGCTTGAGGGCGGGAATGTTGCGCGACTCGGCGAAGGCGTTGGTGAGGGTCATCGAACCCTTGTAATCATTCTCGTAGTTGTGCGGCGTGTAACTGCCGAAGCTGACCGGGCCATCGACGATGATGTCGGTGGGCTTGGCGCCTGCCTCGATGGCCGCAGTGTAAACGTAGGGCTTGAAGCCGGAGCCCACCTGGCGCTCGGCCTGGGTGGCGCGGTTGAATTGCGAGAGCGCGTAATCGCGCCCACCAACCATGGCGAGCACGTCGCCGGTGGTGTTGTCGATGGCGAGCAGAGAGGCTTGAGCGCCGGAGTCCTGCTCCAGTGTGGCGCGGCGGGCCGTGCCCTCCATTGCGTCGGCCAAGTGAACGTAGATGATGTCGCCGGGCTTGACGAGCGCGTCGGCGAGGCGCTGTCCGGTCCAGGTCCAATCTTCCGGCTTGAGGGTAATCTCGGCGGCACCGATACGGGCGCGAATCTCCAAAGGCAGCACGCGGGTGACAACGGCATGGACGTAGTCGCCGGGGCCGGATTTCGTGGCCCAATCGGGATGCTTGTAGTCTTCGATGGCGACGCCGGCGGCGAGAACATTTTCCAGCTTCCCCTGCCCGCTTTCTCCGACCCAGCCGTGACGCCGCTCGTAGACGGCGAGGCCATCGACAACAGCGCGATTGGCGGCTCTTTGCAAGTCGAGATCGAGTGTAGTTTCAACCTTCAGGCCGGCCTCATGCACCTGCTCGGCGCCGAAGCGCTTTTCCAACTCCTGGCGGACCTCCTCTTGAAACCACGGAGCAACCGACATCACAGACGGGGCAATATGCAAGCCCATGGGCGCGTTGCGGGCTTGCTCCGCCTGCTGGTGAGAGATGACCCGGTCCATCTCCATTTCGGTGAGCACCAGGTTGCGCCGGCGCAGCGCTCGCTCCGGGTTGAGCAGCGGCGAGAAAGCTACAGGGCCTTTGGGAAGGCCGGCGAGCAAGGCCGCCTCGGTCAGCGTCAGATCATGGGCGTGCTTGCTGAAGTAAAACTGGGAAGCGGCTTCAAAGCCATACATTCCGCTGCCCAGATAAATCTGATTGCCGTAGAGAGTGAAGATTTGCTCCTTGGTGAAGGCGCGTTCGATCTGAATGGCGAGATACGCCTCCTGGATTTTGCGCGTAGAAGTGCGTTCCGAGGAGAGAAACAGGTTGCGCGCCAACTGCATGGTGAGCGTGGATGCGCCCTGGGCGCGGCCGTGGCTGCGGATGTCGTGCCACGCGGCTCCGGCGACGCGGAATACATTGATGCCCCAGTGCGACTCGAAGCTCTTGTCTTCAATGGAGATGACAGCCTGACGCAGCACCGGCGCAAAGTCTTCGTAGTTGACCACCTCGCGCCGCTCCAGCGCAAACGAGCCGATGATGCGGCCCTTGCGGTCGTAAAGATCGGTGGTGGTGGAGGGGCGGAAGCGCTCGAGGTCGTGAATCTGGGGCAGATCGACGGAATAGACCAGCATCAGGCCGCTGAGCGAGCCGGTAATCACAGCCAGGATGAGCAGCGCGGCCAGCGCGTAATTGCCGGTGAGCTTGCGCCGCCGAGGTGCGGGCACAGGCTCTTCTCGCAGCAGATGGCTCCGGCCAAGGCTGCGGGGTTGCGGAGGCTCGATAGGGGTGACAGCCAAGCGGTTCAGGCCTCATCGGCATTCCTTTTGCAAATAATGAAGAAATGCTTTAGCCCAAGGCTAGCACGGGAGCGGCGCTGGGAGGCGGTGTGGATTGCCGAGGTGTACCACGCGGTGCAAGAGCGGGAACGCCGGGATAGGTGGGGTGAAGTGGCATTTGTGCTCTCCCACCCTGACCACAAAAACAAAGACGTGGCGAGGGTGGGGCACCCCGGCATTTGTAATGGGAGAAGCGAAAAACAGACGCAGGTCCTTCGACTGCGATTGGCGTAAATTACACGCCAGTCTCCGCTCAGGACGACAACTTATCATTGATGCGAACTTTAGAGACAGGACCTTAGGAGGAAATGCCGGTGCTCTTCGCCTTCAGCAGTTCAATCGCCTTCAATAGCGGCTGATCGACTTTGGGCTGTGGCGATTCCTCTTCTTCATCTTCGAGCGTTGGGCCGATCACCACGTTGGGCAATACGGCTTCATCGGGAATCTTCTTGCCGTTCGGCCCTTCGTACTTGGCCACGGTCAGCAGCAGCGCCGCGCCGTCAGGCAGCTCGATGGTCTTCTGCACCGTGCCTTGGCCGAAGGTCCGCTCGCCCACCACATCGCCGCGCTTCAGGTCCACAATGGCGGCGGCTGTCAGTTCCGCCGCGCCAAAGGTGCCACGGTTGACGAGTATGGCCAGCGGGGCGGCAGAGATAAATGCTGCCGGGTCGGCGGAGAAGGTTTGGCGGGGAAACTTCTGGCCTTCGAGCGTGGCCAGCGTGCCCTGCTTCACAAAAAAATTGGCCAGCCGCAGACCGTCCTGGGCGTCGCCGCCCGCGGAGTCGCGCAGGTCCAGCAGCACCTTGCGGTCCTTGCCGGCCGCCTTGAGCCGGGCTGCAATTTCGTCCACGCGGGAGGCAGTGAGCGCGCCGGGCTTCAGATAGAGGATGGTGGAGTTTTCATATTGCTGTTCACCGAGCGCGGGAGTGGCAGTGATGGAGCGGGTCAGCGTCAGCTTTTCGGGTTCAGACTTGGCCGGGCGCAGCACCGAAAGGGTCACTGTGCTTCCCGGCTTGCCCTCCAGCAGCATCCGGATGACCGGCAGCGATAGTTCTCGCGTGGATTGTTCACCGATGGACTCGATTACGTCGCCATCCGCGATGTGTTCCTTTTCGGCAGCCGAACCGGGCAGCACGCTGACTACGACGGCGTAGCCATAGCGCTTGGAAACGGTGACGCCGACCTGCGCTACGCCTGAGGCCGGATGCTGCTGGTATACCTTGTACTCGACCGGGGTCAGGTAACTGGAGTCAGCGTCGAGCGACTCGAGCAGGCCGTGCAACGCGCCGGTCGTCACGTCATTGATGCTGGGGTCGGTCACATAGTCGGTCTGAATCTTGTTGAGCACCTGGCGAAAAATGGCCATCTGGCGGTAGGCGCCATCCTGCTGGCCACTGGCATGAACGCCAAACCAGCCAAGCTCGCCGAAAAGAAAGCCCAGACCGAGGGCGGCAAAGATCGCCAAGGAAAGAACAAAGACAAATCGCTGGAAGAATCGAGGCACACACACCACCGGAGTGGCCCTTGAGGGGAACCAAGCCACTGACCTATTAGACGCAATGATAACGCAAGGGGCGCGTGGCGCGTGTGCGCTTGCGCAGATTGAAAGGGAAAAGGTAGAGCAAATAACGGGGAATACTGCTATTTCAGCGGCTGTCCGAGGAGCCGGAGCAGGCTTCGTCCATCCTGTCATGCCTCGTGCCCTATAAAGAAACAAAAATGCAAGTTCAACAAAACAAGGAGCAATTGCAAAGTGTGTGCGATCCCACCCTAGCCACAAAAACAAGTAGGTGGCGAGGGTGGGGCACCCGAAGTTTCATTCCCAGCGGGTCAGCGAAGCCGGTCGGCGACTGACACAAACCCAATTGATGCAATCAGTTCTAGGAAGCGATGGCCCGGCGGAAGAGGCTGAATCCCTTCTTTTTCTTTTCCCCGATAACCGGCTCACCGCAAACGGCGTGGGCCATCTGCTGGATAACCTTGGCAATCTGCCCGTCATTTTCGGTGAACAGAGTAGCCGTATTCTGCATCCGCCGCACGGCGGCATAGTTGTTGGGAATCTTCCACTTTGCGGGCCTGGTGAGAGCCTTTGTAATATGCTCTTCATCGATCTCCACCGAGCGGGGATCGTAGCGGTTGATCACAATTTCGAGCTTGGGGCTGCCGGCGGCGGAGAGCAGGGCAATGAGGCGATGGGAGTTGCGCAGTTCGGGGATGCCGACCTGCGTGACCAGATAGATCGTGGCGGATTCATCGAAGAGATGTTCGCGCTGCAGGTCGAGCCTGGAGCCGGCATCGACCACCACATAATCGAAGCTCTGGCGGGCGACATCCAGCAGCTTGTCGATGGCTTCAGCAGAGACATAGGTAGGCGCCAATTCTCCCGGCGCCGCCAGCACGAATAGCCCGGATTCATGCTGCACCAGCAGGGTAGAAAGAAAATTCACATCCAACCGGCTGGCATTCTGGAACGCGCTGGAAATGGAGTACTGGGCCTTGATCCCAAGGCTGATTGCGGCGTCTCCAAGCGGGAGATTGAAATCGATCAACAGTGTTCTTAGTCCGGACTCTTTGGCCAGCGATGTCGCAAAATTGCAGGCCAGTGTGGTGACTCCGGAGCCTCCCTTAGCGCCGAGAAATACCAGCAGCCTGCCGTCCTTCTTCCTTGGGGCGCGAGATCCCGCGCGAAGGACAGAGACGCGCACCAAAGCCTCGGCCAAGGTTCCGGAGTCGAGAGGTAAAGTAAGAAATTCGCGGGCGCCAGCGCGCATACAACGCAGCAGCAAGCCCGGATCGGTTTGCGCCGAGTAGACCATTACCGTTGCCAAACCGCGCGCGCAAATGGTCTCGACCAGATCAAGAGCGTACTCTGGGTCGCTGTCCAACTCAACCAGGATGACGTCGTAGTTATCCCCCAGAACTCGCGGGACATCAGCAAGAGCAGGCGGGTAAGCTTTGAACTCGTGGACAGCGCCGCTCTGGCATTCACGCAGCATGCTTGTGGCGGCATGGCGGTGAGGCTCGTCGGGGCAGATGACCGCAATACATAATTCGGAAGAATTTAGGGAATCGGGGATTTGCATGGAGTTCGACATAGAGGACTTGCTGCTCCCAGTTTCTTTGTGCGTTTTTGCGGCTTAGCTTGCGCACGGGGGATGCACAGTGCTTTCCGTCGATTGGCGTCCATGATGCAAATATAACACTGATTGTGACTGCCGTCACTGCAAAAGGAGGGGGATTGTGACAGCAGGCGCGGACACTTCAGGCCAAATGCAACACCGTTAGAGTCTCTCGAAAGTGCAAGAGACAAACCGTACTCCTGACCCCAGGAACCAACAACGGCTTCGACCTTGACCGCTCGCAATCATGCACCCAGTCAGAACAGTGAGATCTGTGCCCAATGTCACATCGCAATGTGATGTGGGCGATCATCCTCAGCGACAGAAAGAGGGCACGTGCCACCACAATCAGTTTAACATCCCTTGCCGCACCCATGCGAATAACTCCCAGGCGATTTCCGCAAAGAAGGCCCCCAGAACTTAGCCACTGCTGGTTTCAGATATCGGCAGTTGCTGGATCAACATGAGGGTTTTAGAGCGATGCGCTCGATAAGGCAGACGTGGATTTCTGCGCTGGAAGGGGCGTACCATCATTTGACATCTCGTCCCAATTCCAGCAAACTGGAGGTGAATTTATCGCGCGGAACAGAGGGCCATCATGCGAGAAACACCTCCGCAAGGGATCTACAAAGTTCAGGCACTGGACAGGGCATTCGCCGTACTGGATTTGCTGGCGGAGAGCGACACGGCATTGGGACTGGCGCAGGTTGCCTCGTCGCTGCAGTTGCATAAGAGCACGGCGCACCGCTTCCTGATGGTGCTGGAGAGACACCGCATGGTGGAACGCACCGCAGGCGGAAAGTTCCGCCTGGGGCTCAGGCTGTTTGATTTCGGCAATCGAGCCATCGAACAATATGATCTGCGTGAACGAGCACAGCCTCATCTCCGCCGGCTGGTGGCCGAAACCGAGGAAACGGCGCATCTGTGCATCTTGGAAGGCGCGCACGTGATCTACATCGACAAAATCGAGCCGACCCGCTCGGTGCGGATGATTACCCGCGTCGGCGCGAGCAACCCGGTGCATTGCACCTCAGTGGGCAAGGCGATCCTGGCGTTTCTGCCCGAGGAGCGCGTGAACGAGGTGCTGCGCCGCACCCGCTTCGAGCGTTTCACTAACCGCACTATCTCCACGGCCGAGGCTCTGCGTGTGGAGATCGAGAAGACGCGCCGTCGCGGCTACGCCGTAGACGACGAGGAGTTGGAGGAGGGTCTACGCTGCATTGCCGTGCCGGTGCTGGATGCGGAGCGGTTGCCGGTGGCGGCGGTGAGCGTTTCCGGGCCTTCGTTCCGCGTGACGGCGCAAAAGCTTCCTTCGATTGCCAATCACTTGTTGCAGTGCGTGCGGGGAATTTCAGTGGATATGGGATTCATTTCCAGCGGCCGCGTCAATCGCGCGGCCTGGACGGCCTAGAGGCGCGACGGGGCAGGAGGAGTTGGTGACCTAGGCTGTCGCGGGTTTTCCTGCGGTGATTCGCGTCGGAACATTTTCGAGGGGCTGATGGTCTCCCGATGCCCGCTCTTTCTGATACACTCAAACATATTGATGAAGCGTCAACCGTTTTTTGCCCGCCAAGGCAAAACTGCGGTTCTGAGTACCCGGCGATTGGAAGGGCAAACCTCGGATTGTTGGAGGGTGGTTCATCCGGTGAAGTTAGCCGCTGGGATGCAAGCTTCATATGGGGACGTAGCTCAGTTGGTTAGAGCGCTGCCCTGTCACGGCAGAGGTCGCGGGTTCGAGCCCCGTCGTCCCCGCCATAAACCAAATAGAATCATTGGTTTATGGAAGTGACATCTTCTTTCATACGGTCTCCGAGGGTGCTGAAGGGTGCTGAGTTGAGCCTCCTCTCAGCAGACCCCGGAAGACAAGGTCTTGGGCCACCCTCTTTTCTTCACTGACAGCCTGCATATAGATGTCCTGGGTGATGCGGCTGTTGGCGTGCCGAAGCAACTCCTGCGCCGTCTTGAGGTCGACTCCTTTCTGTCGCAGCATCGTTGCCAATCCATGCCGGAATGAATGCCAGCCGATTCTCTTTTTGATGCCGAGCCGTTCCAAAGCAGGTCGGATGTGGCGCTTGAGAATCATGTCCGGCTGCATGGGCTGGGATCCATTCTTCGCAATGGAAGGGAAGAGGTAGTCGTCGTCGGAATGGTACAGAGTGGCCAACTTCCACTGGTTCAATTCCACAATGACGAGCGGGTGGAGAGGAACAGGCTTCCGGGACGCTTCCGTCTTGGTGTCGCCTTCGACGTTGTGCCAAACAGAATGAGTGACGTTGGCCTGCATGAGTTGAAAGTCGATGTCGCGCCAACGGAGAACGAACAATTCTCCACGGCGCAGACCGGTGCTGCCGTCCAGCATGACCATGACACGCTCGCGCTGAGAGAGTTCAAGCAAGAGAGCTTGGAACTCTTCAGGCGAAAGAATGTCTGGGGTGCGAACCCGTTTGGCCGAAGTGCGGACGGCGGTGATTGGGTTCGTCGATGCCCAACCATAGCGGATGGCGTGAGAGAACAACGCGGACATCAGGTTGCGGATTTTTGTCTTGGTGCCGGGGCTTGCCGGTTGACCGTTGACTTTCTTGAAGTTTCGGAGCCAGTTCTCGACCTCGACGCTTTTGATCGCTGAGAGTGAGTGCTTCCCCCACTTCGGCACAATGTGGAGAGCGAGATAGCTCTTGTACCCCTCTGCTGTGGAATAGGCTTTTTGTGGAAGTTCGACGCGCTGGTAGTGTGCAGCGAGCTGTTCCAGGTTCATTGGAGCGAAAGCCGCCCCTTCGTTGACGTCGACCCTGAGCTGCATCACGGCCTTTTCCGCGTCCTTGCGCTTGGGGAATTCGATCACCGTCCCTACGATTTTCTTTTTGTAGGTCCGGCGCCCGCCTTCCTCGGCGTAGTAGCGGAAAACCCATGCATCGGGTTGGCTCTTGCGCTTCATGATGGTCAGGGAGCCTCGTTGGTAGCGTTGCGCCTGCATACGGATAATCTCCTTTGCACGCGCACTGATGGCTATTGGAGAGTCTACCTCGTCAGAACCAGAGGTCAACAGCGCAGTCGTCATGCGGCCACCGCCCTGTTGGTCTTCAATGCAAGCCAATCAGAAAGCTCGCTCTCGAGAAATCGCCAGAACTTCCGCTTACCTTCTCCGAGTGGATGACCGGGCAGGTATCCCTTCCCGGCCCAGCGGATGATGGTCTTGTCATCCAAGCCAAGGAAATCGGCGGCGCCCTTGGGCGTCATGGGCTTTTGCGACGAGACTAAATGGATGGCGGAAACCTTCTCGCCGCTCATTGCTGGCCTCCCATGCAGCCAAACTGCGGCGAGCTGCTGCCGCCCATCCGGAGTTCAGCAGTTGTGAGGAAGAGACTGGATCGCCCGATGTACGTGTTCCGGAAAGCGAATTCGGTTGAGTTGGTCAATTGGAAATGCGGTTCGAACAAGTGGTCCCCCGAGTGAGTGAGCCGGGCTAGCCGGGTTTCTGCTGCGTTAATTGATGGCCGGCCTGCATTGCGCCTCCATCTCGTGGCTAAAAAGCCTGGTTGGGCCTTTTGTTACACGCTGGCATGCGGTTGCGGGCGGTTCGCGGTGGGGCAGTTGTCAACCTCATGCCGCCCGCCCTATGGATTCCAGAATGAGTGGCACCGGCATTCCCGCGCTCAGGGCACAGGGAGTCAGCTCAAGATCAACTTGCTCTGAACCGCTGCCCGCTCTCTCTCGAAGGCAATTTCCTCAGGATGGAGAGCGATGCGCCAAGTCCCCACCGCTTTGGCTGCGCGCCAAAGTGCCCGAGTGCTCAGCGCGCCTTGGCCAGCGAGCACTTGGTCCTCGATTGGCGCCTGAGCGGCTTGCATAAG